>Ga0247733_1000143_pt1 | contig 97576 bp, 105 predicted proteins | sample UWRJL043104R2_FD_180932 | JGI IMG/M metagenome (GOLD analysis project Ga0247733, IMG submission 180932) | Plant litter microbial communities from Arlington Agricultural Research Station in Wisconsin, United States - UWRJ-L043-104R-2 | ecosystem: Environmental > Terrestrial > Plant litter >... | reverse complement strand
CACTCGGACGTGGTGGTGAGGCCGACGGGGGCGGTGGGCGGTGGGCGTAGAAGAGCAGTCGACGGCACCCGTGTGCTGCTGTTCGCGGCTTTCCCAGACTACTGCCAGAAACTACACGGACACGGAAGCAGAAACGCAACAGACGCGGAAACGAGGGCACCGGCGAGGGATATGGGGGGCAGCAATATGGGCGCCGGTAGCAATTCCAGCGGCGCCGGAGAGATGATGGTGCATGCCGGGCTAGCCTCACCGCTCCACTCTAGTGTCGCTTTGACATGTGGACTTGCATCGAGACATGGCACGGCGGGAGACGACAACGCGGGCCACTGTGCGACCTCAGGCGCAGCTCCGTCTACATGCACGTCTGCATGCGACACGAGGCTGCCGTGCCTGTACCCCCTCGCATCTCCTCGCATCTCCCCGTCTGCCACATGAAATGAGGCCTTTGCCCGGCGACTCCATCTACCGCTAACACTACGGCTGCTCCGCTTGGCTTGCCATCCCAATACAGCACCGCCATGCGCTACGGCGCTCGAAACCGATCCATGATCCCAGCAGCGCTCCGGTCCAACGACGCATTCCTCTCGCGCGACCTGCTCTGGCAGTCCGCAGTAGCCAGTCCGCAGTGCGCAGTGTGAGCCGCCAATGACGCGCACCTCGTCTCGACAGGTCCGATCCGCGCCCTGCGATCAGCATGCCAAAGTCAATTCTCCCTTTCAATCCAACGTCATTCTTGTTCAGCATCGAGTCTACCTTCCCCAACGAGCTGCTGCGAAACCGCATGCATCCGTGCGCCCCTTGGATGGTCCGGCACGCTTTAGAATCTTCCTTGTTGGACTGCAGGTTTGCCGCAAGCTAAAATGGGAATATGGGGGAACTAGGCGGTAGTCGTGAGTAGTAGCCACAGGCCCGCTTGCCCACCTCTTCTCATCCAACCACCACCGTCCGCATGTGACCACTTTCCAGAAGGAGACGACTTTCGACACCGACGCGCTCGTCGCCCATACCAAGTGGAGGTTCCGTGGACCCAAGTGGGCCGTCTCCGCCCGCCGCTGCCCTTCAAGGCCCACAAGGACACGCCCCGGACTACTGCAATTCCTGCAGGGTCTTCCATCAAATGCCTCTGCTCCCAACCCCCGGCAGCTCATGACCACTTTTGCGGAAAATCTGGAGAGGGTGGGGCGCGACGAGCACCATCATCACACCTCCAATTCGTCGGAACATGTTATGAATATGCCTGAAAGGTGAAAGCGTGGCACAGAACATAGCCGGCAAAAGCTGCATGTCACCATCCCAAACCCTACCGCGCCAAAACTGCCATTAGCACGCGTGCTAAGGTCTAGGGATTATATGAAAACGTCTTTGGGCTCGGCGCGCAAAGGACATCTGGTCCGCTGCGAGTCTAGTTCAGCGTCCAGCTCAGCGTCCAGCTCAGCGTCCAGCTGATCGCGAACAGAAGACCCGCTCGTTTTGCATAAAGTCCATAAAGACATGCGCGACATGCGACACGCAGAGCAGACGATGCCGCATAAAAGGGCCGAATCGGGGTAGAAGCATACACCGTCTCCACATTTCATCGAGTAACCGAAGCCAACCATCCGACTGCTTCGTGGGCTCCAATGCAGAAAGTGGGTGCACATGTGTCAATGCTTCCTCGAGTTGAGGCGGTACGGCCAAACGAAAACGTGGTCTGTAAAATCCGTGGATTGAGCAAACCCTAAATCTCAACATCGCCGTGGCCCTCGTCCTCAATGTCATCCTCATCCGGGGGCCGGCCTCTCAAGATGTCATACCCCATCAACTCGTTCAAAAAGTTCCTAGACGCCATCACCTGCCCATATCTTTCCTTCTCCTGGACCGTAAACTCCCGACTCTCCGCTCTCATACCGTCCACTATGAATGGCTCCCAAATCTGGTCGAGCTGCGTGATACCAATACTGCTACAGGGTATGTCGTCCAACAGCGCTGGCGAGGTGACGCCTACGTCCCGCCAGTGCTTCCGCCAGTGTATGCTTTCGTGAGGTGAGAGACGGGTGATGAAGTTGTGTAGCACCCGTCGACGCTCGCTGTAGTTTTGGACGGCGAGGAGTTTGGCCACTTGGCCTACTCCGCCAAGGACCAGAACAAAGGAAACGTCTTCGGTGCAGGCGGGCTTGCCATGCCAGCCCCGTAAAACCTTCTCCACGGACCCAGCATACGTCGGAGGTCTCAGCTTTCTAGTCAAAACCTGCAAGATGAAGCAGTACATGTAGAAGAACTGCAATCGCAGAGGCGGATCCAACTTCTTCAAGATGGTCCTCTCGTGGCTGGTGATACCCGGGGTCGTGCAAATATCGTATCCGATGTGTGACCGCGGCCGAATGCGTCCCAGATCTCTTTCCAAGATGTGTCGTCGATGTTCCTCGAGGAAGTACCCAACCCCAAACACCAGCGGGATCATCTTCTGGTACACAGACGTCCACATCTGGCGTTGTCGCTCGTTGGTGTGCCTCAAGGTGTCTTTGAGGACAAAGTTGGCCAGTTCGCGAGTTAGACGTACAGAGGCTATGTGGCGTCTTCTCATGGCGAGGAGATAGTGTAGGTCAGCTTCGTTGGTGCACGGAGGAGGGTAGAGTCTAGTGTGTAGCGTTCCCATCTTCTCCTTCACCCAGAAGCGCACGAGCGGAGAAGCACATGATGTGATGATGTCGTTGAGCGCGCGTGAGGAGATGCGGATGGAGAGCAGGTCGGCTATGCAGAGCTCGCAGAGGATCTGGACGTGTAGTTCGTTTGGCAGGCGCAAGAACGCCGCGAAGAAGGAGCTACTATCGTCAGTATCACGCTCTGGTAGTTGGCTTCCATCTTACGTACTTGCCATTCGACGACAGAATCTCGCTCGAACCTCGCCTCCGCACACTCCGGATCGACGCGACCAACCTGGTCTGGAAGCTCTCCGCCGCCCGGCCAATACTTGGTCTCTTCCTCGTGCGTACCCGCTCAGGCTGCCGAAACTTCTCCAAGCCCAACATCGCCCAGGTCAAAACGCCGCTCGCCGAGAACCGCCGGGTCACACCACGACTCGCGCAAGACGAAGTACGATGGCACAGCAACGGAATGCGTCGCCCCACAGCGCCAAAGTCATGTTCGCCGACAAGCGTTTGCGAGATGTTGCACGGCGCCAGAGAAGGTTGAGGTGGGAGAGGTCAGGAGGCTGCGTTACCTCGAACGACAGCTGCAGCGGCAAAAGGTTCTAGGCTGGCGCAAGCCCGCCTCTCGGTCCTCGTGGTCGGTAAACAAGCAAAGCCGGCATCTGGATCTGCGGGAATCGGGGCCCGCAAGCCACGAGGGGCATCTGAAACGTCCAACTCTGCCCGCGGCCGCTAGACGCTAACGTTGAATGGAGACAGGCGACTAAGCTGACGAGCGGTTGGGTGGGGTGGGATTGGCTCTCGCATGTGACGCCACTCTATCGAGTCGCATTGAACATGCTTTCGATGTGTCGTCGCAGATAGATCGTCGAATTTGCGGGTGCAACGTGCGGTACGTGGACATTTACGGCGCAAGAAGGTCTTCATGCCGCCCTGAATCTGACCGGCTCCGGACGTATAGATACACCCTGCGTCCGAGCGCTGGCGTTGTAATGCTTCCAACCGACATCGCGTTGCGCTTCTAGTACTTGCTAATCAAGAATGCCATCACGGAATAGATGTTTGCAAGGGATGAGAGCGGCATCTCGGGTGGGGGGAGATTCTCTTGGCCATGTGGCTTTTTCGTCGCACATATGCCATCTGTAGGCAAGATCGGTGTCCCGCTGCTGTCATCCGCTGTGTAACCACATGGGCAAGCGACGTGCTTTCTTTTTCGGTACAGCTTCTCTCCCCTATGAAGACGTGTAAAAGTGCAGTCTCTCGCGCACTGGGAGACAAGGCCCTTCAGAGGACCTGCCACCGTATGCAGCGTGTAGTGCATCCTATAGAAGCACTAATCAAAGTCCAACATCGTTCAAGAGCTTACAAACCGCTACACAACATCTCGTAGTGGTTAAAGAGTACACGGACCAGTAAAGATCTGGTAGTCGGATCCGAGACATCTACCCCTCCCTCAACATCCATGATATTAACGGATATTCGCAACCCCAAACATGTCACCGGCTCATCGTGAAAGATTCCACGCGAGGTCGCACAGCTCAATCACTGTCGCGAGTACGACATAACGCTGCGCACCCGTCCAAGCCAGGGCATCGCAAATGCTTTCGCGGAATGTTTTCCCCAGAGACTCCCGGCGGGACTGTTGCTTGGATATCTCTGCTGTGTGCACCCGATACTGTCTGCACCCTGTACACTGTCAAAAACCCCCACAGCCGATATCGCTGGCTGTGCTGCCAAAGGTGGTCATCTCGAGTGTCATCGTCACAAGCATCCTGAAATGGACCATGTCATTTCGGGAGGAGGCATGATCAAGGTCAATGGGAAAATACATGAGGTTGAGACCGGCGCTGTTGTGTGTATTTTCAATCATGCTGAACACGGTATCAGGACTGAAGACGAGGAAGAGGAGTTGCGTTGGTTATATAATTTCGCGACGGACGGGTTCGCGGAGGTGTTATATCGATCCAATGACGAGGAATTTCCGATCAAAAGTGAACCTCCAAGGGAGCAGTCTCGGGCACCACATGCGCAGAGGGATAAGCGATCAAGCCTCGACCAAAGACAAGACGAGAGAAAGTAATACTCTCTTAAGAAGTGCCCGAATCAAAGTGTCTCTAGGTTCTCGATTGCGTTCATTCCCCCCTATCTTTACTCATTACTCCTGGCGCCTCTAAATAAGACCAACAAACGACTTCGCCGTATCCACGACACTCTTCTCAAACCCAATCCACTCCCCACCATCAAGTAACTTCTTCGCCTTGCTACTATCAACCTCGACCTGCGTCTCCGGATCAACCTGGTAATCAGCCTTGTACCCCTGTCCCTTGACACCCTCTACAATCCTGCTCAAAGCATCCGGGAACGCGTTCCGCAAGACATCGGCGACGGACTGAGCAACGCTGTGCGAGCTCTTGGCGATATAGCGCTCCCCATTAGTTTCTTTCGGGTGCGAAACAAAGTATGTGAGGAGGGAAGCAAGATCGCGCACATCGACGGTGAACCCGAGAGCAGCTCCTGCGGCGTCGTGGGGTACGCCGGAGAAGATGTCCCAGATGGGCTTGATGGTTTCGCCGACTGCTTGGGAGGTTGACGGGGCGATTAGAGGCGGACCGATCACGAAGCTATGCACTTTCATCAGCTTTTCCCAAGATTCAAACTGATGAACGAAGATAGTGTTCACTCACACAGGGCACAACGACACCATGGAAAATTCCGGCTTCTTCTCTTCCCGAAACGCCCAAAACGCCTTCTCCGCCGCCGTCTTGCTCGCCAAGTAGATAGCCGCGCCGTCTGAATCCTTACCCAGCTCAGCGACCTTGGCTTCAGCCCAGTTGTTCCAGTCCTTCTCGGTGAGGGTGTAGGGTGCGGGTTTGCCGTTCATGACGGACGCGATGGAGGAGAGGACAACGAAGGATGAGAGTTGGGGGCCTGCTTTGAGTGCGCTGTTGAGGATGGCTTTGGTGCCGTTTACGGCGGCGTGAATGACGGGGTCTGGATCGCTGAAGGAGAAGGAGACAGGGGAGGCGAGGTGGAAGATGGATGTTACGTCTGAGGCATGTCAGCTTGGGGACTAAACATCGGAGAGACTGAATAAATCAGGGGCTCGAGAGATGAGGACCTTTGACTGCTTCATCGAAGGCACCGTCGACGGTAATATCTGGGACTTCCACTACGGTGAACTTTCCGGCGGAAGCATATTCCTTGAGCGGACCTTCGAGGAGGCCTTTTGCGGAGGAAGTCTTGCGGACAGTACCACGGACTGAGAAGCCAGTGTCGAGCCTAAAGATTGGGATACAAATTCAGCACAGCTCACCGAGAGGGGTGACTATACATATTGCCTTAGACTGGGGGCTGAGCTGTCTTGGATCTACGACGCAGTTTGCACCCCCAATTTACGTACAGGTGTTTTGCTGTGACGGCGGCGATATAGCCGTTGACGCCCGAAATGAGAACCAGGCCTTTGGACATTGTGGTAGTCTTGCTGTTCGACGTGTCGATGCCTTTTGATCCAACCTTGAGTGACCAGAAGAAGAGAAAGAAGGAATTAAGAGTTGACCGAGGATATGCAACTGATGCTAAATCCGGGTCCTTATTGTAGAGTAAATCGAAGCTCAACTGATCAACTAACCTTCCCTCTTATACCTCTCTATCTCACACTGTTTACTGAACCACGCCTCTATACTGACACCATAACCGCACACTGCTTACCTCAAAGAGGCATTTCCGCCGCTGAATGCTCCCATGCATAATTTTCAGCAACGACTAACTAAGTGCATGCCCGACCAGGAAATACGCTAACCGAGAACGGACGTTGAGTAAACACCACAGCTGAGGTAACATGAGGATGAAGAAGGGTGAGTAATCATGAAGCATCTATTGTGGGCATTAATTACCTCGGTCATCGGGCTTGGACTATGGATTGATAGGCTTGGTGGGCCATGCATGCAGGGCAGCTTGCGGTGAAAATAAATGTGAACCGGTTACTCAGCGATGGAGGGCCGTGGCGGATGGTGAAGTTCGAGCAGCTCGGTTTAGACGCAGACACGAGGCAGTGTTCCTGCTATTGCATACTGGCGACCGCACTGTCTTGCCATCACGAGGCCAGTCGTATCTCGATACAAGAACACGGTAGTTAGTAGCCACGTTGATTAATCACAAATGCGAACAACAGCTCTGTTGGAAATTCTGGAATGTTTTCTCTATGTATGTCAGATGACGCATGTCTGTACGGATCATAATGGCGCAAAAATGCCCTTCGCACTCTTACGTAGACTGCTGCTGGTGCCCTTCGAGATGGCGACAAACGATGTGCAGACTAGCCGCATGTCATTTAGGTATCCCTACAAGATCCCCCAGTACCTCTCCGAGTTCCAGGTGCTATCATCGTCCGTCTTCCATGGCGAGTCGAAAGCGTTGAAGAGGAACAAGTCGCGGTCGAATGCTGCACGGAGGGAATTGATAGCTGCCTTCTGTGCATCTTTGGACACCACAGCTTTATCGTGGCTGGTGCCCTGGCTAGGCCAGCCAGATTCGGTGACCACGACACGCTTGTTAGGACAAGCCTTCTCGACGCGCGCGACCTCGCTCTTTACAAAATTTCCGGCATCTTCAGCTTTCGTATTAGGGTCGAAGAAAGCGTGGATGTTGACAAGCGTTACGTCGGACTTCTCGCACAACGATGGATTATCGATTACAGCAGGTGCAGTCTCAACAACACCGACAGGCCCAGAATAACCAGCACTTCTGAGCGCTCCACGTGCTTGCGTGATGGAATCCTGAGCGTCAGAGGCAGTCATGACATGAGCGTTGACCCTCTCATTTTCGACAGAGACTAGTTCGATGATGTCCCAATTACCGCCGTTGTCCTGATCGATGGCATCTGACAGGGCGTTGACGACAGTGTTAATGTCCTGGTTAGGCGTATAGATGCCAGCCATCAACCTCTGTCCGTTCCTCCTTGCCTGCCGAACGGCGACGGGAATAACGCCGCAATCGTTTCCGTAGATGCGCACAATGCCGAAATCCTTCATCTTCTCAAACTCTGCAGCCATCTCGCTCGTGGTCTTGCATTGACACTGCCCTGGGACGCCTTTGAACGGATCGTACGTAATCCCAAGCGGGAACCTATCCTCGGCACTTGCGGTCAGGTTTGCGGACGAGTCAGGTGGAGGCTGTGCTGCGTTTGCACTCGGTACAGGAGGAAGTGCTGCCGAAGAGGGCTCAGGTTCGGTAGCTTTCGATGGGGGAGGCGGAGGAGCTGAGGCCGACGAGGACGGCTTAGGCGGACCTGACGAAAGAGCCGCGGATGTAATCGCTGGAGCTGGCACGACGACAGACGAAGACGGAGCGGGCGTCACGGAAGGCTCAATTGAAGGTGTCGGAGCCGGCTCGACCAGGATCGAAGTGATGGAAGTAGACACATCGGGGGTAGCCTGGGCGGTCGTACTCGGAATGCTGCTCACTCGCTCGATCTTCGAGGTCAGGTACGGGACTCCGTTCTCTTCAACGTAGACCACTGCCTGAGCAACTGTCTCGGTGACGACGACAATCTCGGTCATGACAGCGCGCTTTCGGAGGACACCTGTACTGCATGAGCTGAGCCCCTAGGCTGGTGGAATTTGTGTACTGACCCAGTGGCTTCCCAAAAGCGCTGCCAAAAAGAGCACCACACAGAACGAGGGCACTTGCCAACGCACCCGACTTCATGGTGAAGGTCTGGTGGGTTTCGCGGAAGGTTCGTAATTATGTACGGCTGAACGAAAGACTAGAAGTGCCGGCCAGCGGCGTTAGCCAAAGAGTCTCAACGCGCAGCGAATAAACACTCGAAGGAAGAATAAGAAGAGAGAGCTGTCAACTTACGAGACTGGCTCTCGAATGCTCACTGAGCTCCTCGGTCAACGGGGAAGCGCAGACTAAGCGAATGTTTTGGAATGCAGCGGGCAAATGCAATGCAATTGTACGCAGAACGTAAGGTTGGCAAAGCAGTGTGGAGGAAGTACTACGATTGCTTCTTGAGGCAGGGCAGCGTGGAGGAATGCGAGACCGCAGAAGGGACGAAGTGTCTACCTTTGGACTTGCCAAATGCGCTGTGGCTGAAGAAAGGAGTGTGGAGAGTCGGGCTCAGCCGACTTGAGAAAGAGAGTCTGACAGAAGATAGGAAAATGATGGTAGCGACAGGGTGATGGAGCGGAGTGGAGAAAGGGAGAGTCGCAGGTGATGTACACTGAGCTGTACAGCACTAGCCCAATTAGGCAGCGACACAACGTCAGGGCAACCGCGCACCTGCGTTAGTCACTGGAGGAACCAGTGGGGTGTTTGAGAGCTGTGAAGAAGCAAATTGAAACACAAGAGAAAGAGCTGCATTTGGCCGCCTGTTCCGCCACACCTTTGCGCTGCACGACGCGTACTTTGAAAGGGGACACTGACGAAGCTTGGAAATTGTGGACTGAACCCAGTCTCTGAAGAAATGTCTTGGGGTAAAGCACAGGCGAGGGAGCGAGTCACAATGTCGCGTCGGCAGTGATGAGAAAGTGCGAAGGCCCATCTGTACTATGCTGGCGCATCCGACGAGATACATACTGCAGTCTTAGCGGTTGTATCGCAGGGCACCTACATGTTGTACGCGTAGAGTCACCGATGGCAACGTAATGCTACCACTGAATGATGCTAGCACTGTTGCGAGAGTAGTGTCTCGTCCAACGTACATCATAACTTTCCTTGCCAGCTGTCCGCATGACAAACTGTCACTCCTGGTGCCAAGGGATACAAGGCACTTTTCCGCAAGGACTATGATGCGGAGCTCGTGTGACCTCAGCGCAGACGTGGGCGCTCGTTGAGCCGCAAGGGTACGCCTCGAACAGAGAGGATGCACCAGGACCATGTCGGTGGTCTCGGGAGTCGCGTCGCTAGGCCCAGTCTTGGAAAAGAATGTATGATGGTTTGAAGACGTCTTGGAGTGATAAAACACGGCAACGTTGAAAGCCAGCTACGATGAACTTCGTGATTCTTGTGACAAATCTGGAGGATCTCGAAGTACTAGCTGGCAACAACAGCTACCTTGTTGACGAATCCAGCGTAGTAGTCTTGGTCCGAGGACCTTGGCTATATCCGGTGCCGTCGAGCGATGTCGACATGTTGTCCGAGGAAGCCGAGCTGGATGCCTCTTAGTGGCAACGTGAACAATGTTGCTGTTTGTGGACTGCAGTTTGGGTTTTGCTCTGTGACAAGGACCGTGATGCATAGTTGTGGTAGTAATGTTTAGTAAGACGCCAGGCACGTGTTCCGTGCCGAAGAGTGCTGCGGGGTATCGGTATTCCGTCGCCGCTACGTGTGCTCAGCATTGATTTCTTCATCAGCGTCAGGATGCCCGATCAACATCGTTACTGTCTTGCTACACAAGTGCGATTGGCATGTGTGAAAATTCAGAGCGCTCGTGTGCTCCGGGTTGAGCGACCTCTGTCTGCACGCACGGCCTGCTGCTGCCTTGCCCTGTCGCACGTCCAGTTCAGCCACCTGCTCGCTTATCGACAAAGGAGCGATCCACAAAAAGCGCCATTGATTGTCACAGTACTTTAATACAATATCTTGCGAATTCTGTTTGTGCAGTGCGAGGATTTGTACGAACCCATTTCTTGCCTTTTACCAGAAGTGGCCGCGAGTCCCGCACAACACTGCACTTCATCAATCTTTGGACAACACTTGAGAAGTACTCGGTTCGAGTTACTCTTTTTGCCCTTTTTTGCGGCATCTTTTTGCACTTTCTCCCTGTTTCCCTCCCTTCTGAGCAATGAATGGTAGATGGACAAAGTGCAGATAGATTAAGTTCTCTTTGTGCGTTAAGCAAATTGCGTATTCCGTTCACTTACATTATTATAGACCACAGTTCACCTTAGGGCGTAAATCTAGGTCTCGTGATCAAATAAGATCTGGCTTGGCTTCTGTATGTATACTGGATGTATGCCGTGAAAGGCCTACTAGCACCTGCACGATGTAGAAAACACACGTTCTGGTAATGCTAACAGTTGATTCGTCAAGTCAAGGCATCGAACAGGAACATACCTCAATGCGTCAAAACCAACACCGTAGCTATTAACACCGAGCACTCTCTCTTCTATCGCGCTTGATGCTGCTTGCCTCAGCTTCCATCTAAGCCTTCCTGATTCCCCAAACATCCCCTCCAAGTCCCACAACCTTCTCCGCACTCTCCATCTCCCCCAACAATCCCCTCACCTCCTCAGCCCCAAATGGGAAACCCCCCTGAACCATCATCCGCATCATAATAAGAATTCTCTGGACCCCCAAATTACCCTGATTTGTAAGCATACCAATGATGAAAGACATGTACACGTCTTTGCGCTCATTCAATAAATCAGCCTGCGACTTCACCGTCGTCGTCTGCGCAGCTTGTACCTCAGCGAGTTCAGAAGCAGCTGCCGCAGCGTTGTCGTCGGCCGCGGTCGCGGAACTTAGACGCTCAATGACGGTGTATGTGTCGGGAGATGTGAGTCGTAGGACGGATTTGCCGACCCAGAAGGCGAGGGCTTGTCTGACCAGACTTTCGTCCATGCCTAGTATCTCTTCGAGTTGCTCGACGTTTCGAGTGATGCTCTCGCTTTTGCCTTTCGCTTTGCCAACCCATTCCTCTCCGGCTTGAGGTTGAAACGCCTCGACGATGCTCACCTGCCACATTGTCAGGCCTCCAAACTCCTCTTTTCGATCCTCGAATTCCAATGTAAGTGTCGAGTCGCCGAGTGCGTTCATCCAGCGTAGCTTGCGCATGCCTTTGATGCGTTCGAAGCGTGATTCGTACGCTTTTTGCAGGGTTTCGATTTGTGCGGGTACACGAAATTCTTCGTCCCGTAGAATGGGCCAGAAGAAGGATGAGAGAATCTGTGCGTTCAGCGCAGGCTCGTCTTGGTGTTCTGTTGTGATGAGCGATTGAGAAAGTGCTGATGTAGTAAGTTGACGTGGCTGTGGAGTTCGTGGGCCGGGGCCGGCCGTCGTCTGGTAGTGTTTTTGATGAGATGTAAGGCCTTCGGTCGTGGAGCGAATGGTATCGTTGATGCGTCTCGACTCCAATACATCGCGAAGCATCACTTCGCATGCCTGTAGTTTGTCCTCGCCCAGTCGTATCTTGATGAGTTCCAATAACCTGATCTCTTTCTGGTACTCCGGGTCCTGGCACCGCAACAAATGGTCGCCGAGAATATTCTTCAACTCGTTGATGAAGTCATCTCGATCCCAGAGCGTCAGGAGAAAGTATATAACGTCTTCGACTTTGGACTTCTTGTACTCTGGAGACGCATCATGTGGCAAAGGCTGCCAGCTCATGTCACTCCAGTTGAATTCATCGTCTGCGGCTTCGGCATGGGCGAAGGGTTTTGACATCTCGCTCGCAATTTCGTACGACAAGTCTCCACTCGAGGTAAACTTGCCGCTGTTTTCGTCCTCCACGTCGATAAGAAGGCTAGATATGATGATCCGCGCGGTGTCCTCTCGCTCTTTCAGATACCGCCTGATTGGCCGTGCTACGCTCTGCAGCAGGACTCCCTTCGGCTCCAGCTTGTGAAAGGCGCGGATGATTGATATGTAGACATTCAATATGTATGTCGTGGTCGCCCCCGGATGGAGAAGGCGCCTTGAGACCTGCCGCGAGAAGCTAGATCTAAGGTGCTCCTTCGCCCCGTCGAGCTTAAGGTACTCCTTGAGGTCCAATATAGCCCCCAAGCTCCTGTCCCAGCAGATGACGAAATCAAAGAGACCCTCTACCCTCGCTCTGCCTAGCCGTACCAATCCCATCTCGTGCCATCCTTTTAGCTGGGTCGGTTGCACTTCGCTGTCATTGCATCGCAGACACTCCATGACTAGCTCTACGAGCGGAGTGAAGCCTTTCTCGATCCACTTCTTCAGATCTGGTACGACGGGTCTTTTGGAATACCAATCTACCTTCAAATAATGACTGTTGATGAAAGTATCGAAAAGTTTGTTCATGGCGTGGCCGAATGCCTTCTGGGCTTTGTCTCTGCCGAGACCCACGCGCTCGAGGCCGGAAAGGAGGTTTGTCATGCGCTCGCGTACGGCTTTTGTATGTTCTGGTGTCGCGGGCGGTTCGACGCCATCGTGGCGGTTGTAGAAACGGAAGAGTCTGCATCCTGCATCGTAGAGGACGTAACTCATGGTCATGGACAAGCGTTTCGACGGTAGACTATGTGCAAAAGCGGCGTGTATATCGCGTTCAAACTTCGCCTTCGCGCTGCCAACCATTTCCTCTTCAACAGTTTCCGCGTCTTTGCTTGCGCGTATGGTGATGTTACTGGCCGCTTGTTGTAAGAAGGGTAGTATGTGATCATCAAACGGCTGTAGATAGTGGGTTTGGATCTGGTCCAATCTCCGTTGTGTCTCTTCGAGGAGCTCCCAGACGTTGGGTAATGAGATCTCCTGCGGCGCAAGTCAGAATGCTTCGGATTCCCGTCTTCTTGACACACGCATACCTTACCCCACAGCTCTCTCAGCCCCGGTCTGACAGAGGCCGCGAAATGTATTCTCGCCTCATTCGTATACCACTCTACCAAGCCCTCTTCTCCTCGACTCTCTCCATCCTGCCTCTTGCCCTCTCCCACCAAGAGATACGCCAACGCTCCCTCAACCTCTCTGCTCCTCCTCGGAGATGGCCCAATGCCCTCATGCAAGCTCAGAAACCTGGTCGCCGTACTCCAGGCCACGTTCCTCTTCGCAGCCCGCTGTGGTGTGTTCCCTACATTCTGTGCGAAGGGGCTACCGAACGACGCACCCGGCGCAGTATATCCTAGGTCTGGAGTCGCGACTGGCGTAGGCGTGGTGTGTGAGAGCGAGGGAACGGGGAAGACGGACGCGAAGACAAGGGTCGCGTGGTCCATAGTGGGGGTTATTGATTAGCCGCGCGTCGCCGGTCGTTGAAGCTTGTGTAGGAACGTGTGGCCGCTCATAGCAATAATGAGCATCGACCGCGCCGAGTATACTGGAACGCGGAGAGAATTTAAGCTGTCAGGTGGTCTTCTGGTCTGACGTGTACGAGCACTGTGAAGGTGGCATCAAGGTGGGCACCCTAGGCACGGGATTGATGGTGTTGCAGAGAGCACGGACTCACTCTCTACGACCTGTCGCGCACTCACGTGCTAGCGCTTCACTCCAAATGTCTGCTTTTCGCGTCAGGCCTCAAGGTCATTTCCTCTGACCCGCGAGACTTGGTCAACGTGTGGCAAATAGTGAAGTGTGAGTGCCATCTCATCTCGATGTCAGCGTCGTCTCATCACAAAGCCCGTATTTTTGTCATTACATCGCTTTGCATTCATGCCATACAAGCGTGCGCATCTACGCTAACCTAGGTAAACTACAGAGAGTGATAATCGAATTATTCCGAACATCAGTTCCCAGCTCCCGGCCTACTGAGCCGATACCCATACCCATCTCCAAATTCCGTGGAGTACCTAGACCGACCACACGCATTAAAAACGCCAATGGATATTCCCGAAGAAGCGCCCACGCCTATGAATTTTGCCCCGCTAAACCTTTGCAAATGCCACGAGATAATGTCCGGCAACCGCTCTATGCCTCCTGCTAAGGTCTGAGCACACCGTGCCTCCGTCGAAAAGCTTCCACTCGCTCCTCATAGAATAGGATCTCCCGCACTCGAAGCTTCGGGCCCCTGTGAGCATCCTGCAAAAAGGAGTCGTCGTCGGAATCGTCGTGTGCGTCATCCGAAGTCTCTGAATCCGTTTCCTCGCCATCGCCTGCGGGCATACCGCCATCAAGATCATCTTCATCTTCGTCCTCCGTTGCCTCGGACTCATCATCAGACATCATCGGATCGTGCGCTACATAGCCAGTACCAGTACCATCACCGACGTTCATGCCGTCGTTTCGCAAGTCGTAGTTAGATGGTCGATTCTCGAGGATTTCGAAACATTTGGTGGAGAGGCCCATGTAGCATAGCTCGATCTCAGGCCGCAGATGGACAATATCCAGTATTTGATAGGCGAGTTCTCGTGGGTCGATGTTGTTTCCGTGGGCGTGGTCGGCGATGAAAGGAATGTACAGAGACCGAATGTGCGGAATCAGTGGAAGTCGCTGCAGGAAGTGATGCTGATCTGCGTTAATTGTATGTTTCAGTGTACGTGTTAGGCTCACTCACCCAGTCTTTGTAGTCGATAGAGACCGCGAGTTCCCGTAAGCTGTTCATCCGTCCACTTGTTATGAAGGTAAGAATCTCGCGATTCAGCATCCATCGTCTCCATCTCGAACTACTCGTTGCGTGGCCGTCTGGTCCCTTCTCACTACTATCAATCATCAGCTTCTTCAAACTCGATCGATGCCGCCGAAGTGGTCCTCGATATATCGCGTCCACCGTCACTGTTGAAGTGTACGACCGGCCTTCCTGGAGAAAGAGCACCTCGAGGCTGTTCGGGGCAAGAGTTTCTTTGAGGAATGATATCAACGATGGAGACACCGTGTTCGTGTGAATCTTCTTGAGGCTCAGACTGTATTCTGATCGGAGAGTATACGAAGCTTTGTATGCCTTGGATGATGACGGAGAGCCGCTTGGATACGCAGAGCGGGGTGTATAGGTCCTTCGAAGCGATTTCCAGAGCTGCTCGTGGTGGCTACAGTTCAGCAGCGTCAGGGTCGATAGCAGTGACCAGTCAAAAGCCCGCAAGAGCACAGGAACCGAAAGCGGAACACGCTCCAGTTCTAGAACTTCCAGCTTCAGCTTACCGATCAGTTTTGGCTCGTCTGGAGCTAGTTGTCCACTGAAACCATCACCGCTCGCAATTTCCTGGCTGGGAGTAATGCTATTGTTCGACGGTGTTTGTGGCGCCCCAAGGATGCTTGTGTGACCTCCCGAATCCAGAGGTTGTGTCATGGAGTCAATGGTAAGTGCCTGAATGTCATCTGTGAGACTGACACCCTCTGGCACAGAAATTCCATCTGAAGCATTGTCGAACTGGTCATTGTTTTCTAGTTCTCGGTCATGTTGTGGATTGATGTGGGAAGGCACTGCGCTCGTCGTTCCAAATTTCACAGGAGATCCCTCTGATTGGCGATCTGGCAACCCAGCGGGGCTCAGTCGCCGAGTGGCCGGTTCTTCGGAGTGCCGCAAGTTGTGGACCCTACCCACGAGGATACCAAGAACACCACCCAATCTCTTTTCGCCTATCGCGCTAGCGCCGGTCCAGGAGGCATTGTAGTCGACCTGTTGAATCCCATCGCCTTCCCAAGCTGTGACCCAGTCTCGTTGCTGAGCGTGAGGGGCGATCCCGACTCTGAGTTCTCGTAATTTCCACTGTGACCGTGCTATGAGTACGCTCATCTCGTCCAGGTATGGCAGCTCGTCAATGTCCAGCACGCTCAGACATTTCAGGGCGGGAATGACGGAGAAGGTAGGATGCTCGACGCGGTCTATGGCAGATATGGCGGGTGACTGGAATGCTTGAGGCACGACGACTGGTGCCTGCACCGCGCCGAGTCCGCTGGGGTGTGTCGTGTTCGGGGGTGGTGGCACAGCGACGTTGTTGAGGATCATGGGGGGTGCCGGTGGGGGAACAGGCGCATCTATCGTGTTATCGTGCCATCTAATCCACAGGCGATCAAGACGGCACTCTTCTCCGTCAGTGCGATCAGCCTGGCTCGCGAGCGCTAACCACACGTCTCGAAGCACGCCGGTAGGCATGTCCCAGACAAAGGTTTCAAGATTGATCATTCGGGCGACCGCGAGCGCTACCAGTGTGCCGAGCATCTTCCCGCCCTCTTTGGTGATCATGTATTCCTGGACCCATGCTGCCGGCCCGTTGCCTAAGGAGAATTTCTTCGTGAACTGGGCGTAGTAGTTGCCAAACCGCCGCCGTGTGGTGGGATACGGGGTGGGACGGACCCTGCTTTTGGGGGCGACACTGCGTTGCTGCTGCTGCCGATTCTGGTGGGGGAAGCAGTCATCGCCCATGACCAGTGTCGCGAGGCCATAGGTGAGGGCGTCCACGCCGGACCGGGGCTCTGTGTGCGTGCTCTCGTCCGGCCAGACGATGTCGAAACGAGAGTAGATGCAAGGTATGGTGAGCCGGTGGAGTGCCGAGTGGCAGAGAGCGAGCGAAGTGAGGTCATTGGTGTGGGGAAGCTGCAGTCCCGTGTCAGCTTTCAGTCCATCTCACTGCGGTTCGCGCGCGCTGGTCCTGGGCGGCATGCTTGCTCACCTGATGTATGATCTCCTTGAGGACGTCCATGGGCAGATCTAGCAGTCGCAGCGGGCCCTCCCTCGCTTTCTCTTTCCCTTTGAGCGACGAGCTGGCCGTGTCGCTCGGCGAAGGAGGCGCGGGTGCGCATGCGATGGGCGCCTTGGAGCCGCTTTCACGCTGGCTCACGGGGACCTCTTCGGACGGCACCTCTGCCAATACGACGCACGACGCGGGCGACGCGGGCGGTAGCAGCTCTTCGTCCGAGGGCAGCGGCGAGCATGTCCTGGGCGTGCCGGGCGATGAGGGTGGAGAGGAGGCCATGCTGTGTAGAGACGGTCACGTCTCACCGGGGCGTGGAGACATGAACGCTCATGGAGTGCAGACGGAGGAAAGCGGGTGACAGCGCAGCCAGCGGCGGTGCGGCTCGTGGAGAGTGTTTTGTGGAGAGACGTGTGAGAGGGCGCTGCTGAGTCGTTGCAACCCGGCAACCGCGCGCACCGGCCGCCTATTTCTTTGGCCTGTGATTGCTGGGACCCCGGCAGCGATCTGGTCCCGATCGAGACGCCGGCGTGAATGAAAGGCACGGCTGCAGATCTCGAATCAGACCAAAATAGCCCCACAGCCTTTTCGTGCTAGGTCTTAAGTACAATAATGTAGCCATAGCCGGCTTTAAACTAGGTACGCGTGTTCGAGGCCAGTACAGCCGCGGTTCCCATCCCCTGCGGCAGCAACCGATGTCACCCTAACCCACCACAACATCATCTGCATGCTTTGTGTTACCGCATGGCTTTTGATTGCCTCACGCCTCCGTACTACTAATAGCCGTTCAGCCACCACCGAAAAACAACAACACTTCTAGCTATTACCTACAAAAGGCTGTCGCCCCCGCTTGGCCCGTTCCAAACGCCTAGGGTATACCCATCCAGCAAACCTGCAAACATGCCCATGCGTAAAACTGAAAGCACCCAGCATCCGCGCCTTGCACACCTTCCGATCAAAGAACCCGTCTCCAAAACCCTACCGCCACCTCAACCGCTGAATTTGAGCGCAGTCTGGCCACGTTCAGGATTCGCCAACCTATCCTCACATTAGTTTTGGTCAAGACCAAATCGTCATAACGCAGAAGACATACCGAATAATTTTCACGTCGTCGGCGTTTCCGACACCCGCATTGCTTATAGCTTGAGGGGTGATTAGGATGTATTGACGACCCACAGACTTCCGAGCGGCTCCAATAATCAGTTTCATGGTAACGTCCCGATTGGCCTGGTCCATGAACACGTCGAACTCGTCTAGGCAGCGAATCGGAGAACCCATGGCATCCCAAAGCGAGAGCAACAGACAAATTGTTGAGAACGATTTCTCGCCACCAGACAATGTCTTGGTCTGCCTTCCGGCGTCTTCTCTGACCGTAATATCTGGCTGAATGTGGATGTCGAGGCGCTGATTTCTGTGGTCGACGCTGAGGCTGCCACGGAATCGGCGTTCACTGAGGAGATAGTTGAATGTGACGCGGGCTCGCATGGATATCTTCATGCGAAACGTCTTCCAGCGCTCTTGACGTGTTTGGAGAGCCACTTTCAACACCCGCGAGTACGTCAGCTGGAGACTCGTAAATAACAGGAAGTTAAACTCACTCTGCGCACGTTTTCGGTGTCACCGACCAGTTTCTGTGCGTCCATGTAGGACTTCTTAGCATCGTTAGCAACCGTCACAAGCTCTACCTCCGATCCCCCGAGCTCCTTCTCTGCAGCTTCTCGTGCCTCTCTGTTGGCTTCGACTTTACGCCCGAGGCTCTCGAAAGTCTCACCGGGCGGGACATGTACACGAGAGCATACCCCGGTGGCTAGTACCGTCTTCTCCTGAATATTTTTCAGCCGCGCAACACGCTTCTCGTTCCAGTTGGTCCAATTGTTCTCGGCCTCTTCCACATTAGCGAGGGCCGCGTTCTTGTCCCTCAGCGCGTGCACGCGTCGTTGTGTGAACGTGTGTATCTTTGTGCTCACTTTGTCGTAATGGAATTCGGCCTCCTTAAGTACTTGATTTGCTTCCTCGAGTTGACGTTTTAGAAAGCGCCCATCAGCGTCAGCCTGGTCCTTTTGTTCGACGAAATTTGCATATTGTCCCTCGTCCATTTCGACCTGCTCTTTCGCGACCGCCAATTCTCGTTCTAGCTCGCCGATCTGCGCTGCGTCCGGGGTGCAGGCAATAACCTCGTCCTCTAGCCTTCCCATGTTGTCATGAGCTCGGTCCATCTGGATCTTGAGCTCGTTCTTGCGCTTCTTGTGGGATGAAATTTTGCCTTGGCAACGATTCAATTGATCTTGCGCGATTCGCCCGGCTGCCTCGAGATTCCTTAACTCTTGTTGGATGTTCGAGAGGTTTTCGTTTTCGTCCCGAACTTGCGAGCCTTTGTCGGCTTGCATTCGATGCTTGCCTCGAAACTCCTCAATTGGTCCGAGGCCTGTACTCTGTGTCTGTTGATTGAGGGTGATAGAGTGTCCCTGTCTGCGGCTGCTATCTGACATGCAGAAACACATCCTCACATTCTTTCGGCGCGGCCCATCCGTGTTCATGAAGTCCCATGCGTCCTTACGCCTCGGCATTAGCACTACTTGTTCGATCGATTGGTTTATGATAAGTTGGTTCCGGACGAGAGTATTTGAAATCTGGATGTCGTATTAGTGCGTCGTTCTCGGAACGAAGTGCTACTAGAGTCACACCTTCAGAACTCGCATCCAGGTGAGTAGCTCTTGGTCTGGCTCATTTGCGGATGTATCTATAGGCTCCTTTTTGCCAATCAGAACTGGTACTTGACTATGCAAATCAGTATTGATCACGATTTCGTTTCGAGTAGCACTTACTAGTTGTGTCGCCTCATCATGTCAGATAAAACGGTATGGTCGTCCTTGCTGGTCACGACAAACGCGTTCAGGGAGCTTCCAAATGACTTCTCTAGTATAGACGCCCATTCTGGCCGTAACAGCTCCACGTACCGTCCCATAGGACCGACGGGGGTCTCCCGGAATCTGCTTTCAATTGCAATTGCTTTTAGCAACTTTCCGAGCGCGGAGGGATTTGGATACGAGTCGATCCACTGTCGTTGGCCTCGTTCAAGGTCACGAATGTTCGCTTGCGATGCGGATTCCTCGCTTTTTTTTTGCTGGAGCCTTCCGTCTGCCTGCTGCTTCTGGTCTTGTGCGTCGGTAAGTTCCCCGTTCAGAGCTGGCAAGGCATCGTCATGACCCTCCCACGCTGCTTTGAGCTCATCGTGTGTGGCTTTCGCATTTTCCAGTTCCTCTATCTTCTGAGCATGAATACCGTTGTCTGCCCTTGCTTGTTTTGCTCTGTGGTCCCGGATCTGCGACTGCGTATCCGTAACAGCGTTCTTGGCTGTCTTGAGTTGGCCAATAATTTTACGTTCCTCTGCCTAGAGATCGAATCAGAGGGTGAGTTCAGAGAAAGCTGGCATAACACACCTTGTGCTTCAGGACAACCTGTGTGTTCGCCTGGAACTTGGCCCTGCATTCTTCTACCTCCTCTTTTGCAGGCTGTACTTCGGCCTGACGCTCTTGTAGCTCTTGGTTCGCTTTGTTCAGAGCCTGGTCGGCTTGGTCAAACTTCTCGGATTCTGCTTCCGCTTCCACCTTTCTGTCTTCGATCAGTCGGGATATTCGTCCTAGCTCGGTGTCCAGTTCGTCTAGCTTTCGTTCCTCGCCTTCGATCTCGGCCCAGATCGCTTGATGTCCGAGCTTTTGCTCTTCCGCACGCAGCTGCTCAAGCGCTCCTGCACGTTTGGCTTTATCACGAGCTTTTTCGTAGTCTTTGCGGTACACCTTGAGATCTCCAAGAAGAGTTTGAGCCTTCGCCTCCTGCTCTTCAAGCTCGTGTTCGATTTGCTTGTAATCATTGTTGAGGTTCTCGAGCTGTGTACCTTTGAGGAAGAACTTGTACTTCTCTTTAGGGTTCGAGTTGTTCAAAAACTGCCGAGCTTGGTCCTGGGTCAAGACGTTCATAGGATTATCGAGCTGCAATGCAAATGCGTCGACGATGTCCTCTAGCTCGGCCTTTTTCGTTGACACGATTTTGCCGTTCCGATCCTTCAGCTTGAAGCCGGATGCACCGGCCTTGTTGAAGTGGCGTTCAGCAAAGATGGAATCCCCATACTGCTCCGGTTTGTACGCCATGGAGCCCTGGTTCTTCATCTTCACAGACAAAACGCAGAATTCGCGGCCTTCTTTGATGAAAGCTTTGAGATTCTGGCCTCTGTTGGTAGCAGTAGCTTTGCCGCCGAGACATAGCGTCAAAGCCGTGAGAACTGCACTCTTCCCACTACCATTCTGCCCAATGATGAAATTGATAAGGGGCCCAAGTGTGACTGTGAGTTGGTCGTGGCACATGAAGTTGGTGCATCGTACTTCCTCGATGATGCCCGCTTCCGCCGGCATATTTTCCTGCTCCGCATGCTTCTGGAAGCTCTTCACTATGCCCTGGGTCGCTCGGTGGAATGCGCGCTCGTCATCCTCTTCGTTATCGGATGCCTGGGACAGCGGGTCCTCATCCTCGGCGTGGCGTGATTCTACGTCTTCGGAGTTGCTCCGCTCGCCGGATTCTGCAGAGACACGACGCCGCTTGCTCTGCGACTGTTCAGCATTGTGCGACCGTGAAGACATTTGAAGCTACTTACGCGATTTAGTCCCGCCATGCCGTTGAGCGAGGCTCGCGATCGGTCCGAAAATCCATGAGAGCGTTTTGCTGGCAGCACTTGTGCCATATTTGCCGGTGCAAAGCCGCAGGCTGCGAGGGTGCAGCGTGAACGGGGTGTCGTGGTTGTGGGGAGAGACCGACATGACCCACGGTTCCGCGTGGGACGCGTCTGCGCTATACGGCCTGGCGCTAGCACTTTCCCAGTAGCACGACAGCTCACATTCACATTCACCCCTTGGACCCTTGGGAATGTCCAGTACAGATACGATAACCACGTGGAATGCGCGTGCAGAGCAAGGCAAAGCACGCAAGTATTCAATATGCTCTATTTACAAAGTTGGGAATCTCGGATGATAAAACTTTACTAGATCACGTGCCAACGTGTCAGGCACGGGGTCCGCACATGTGAAACCAGCACAAGGGGCTAACGGGTTGGCCCAATCTACGCGCTTATCAATCAGACAGCAAAGAGACGACGATCCAGTCCACTTACGACCTAGGACAGCGATCCATCTTAACATGACAACCCAGGAAACATGCTGAAGTCTATAATGTCGCGCTCCCTTCTCACACATACGACGCCAAAGGCCGACACCGTATGCACCCCTCGTCAACACCGTCCTCACAACAGCCGATAGGCCTGTTCAAGTGAACGACTCGAGGTTTGATGGAACTGGTAGCGCACACAGCCCACAGCGATCCAGACTCATCCACCGTTCCGACCTTGCGATGTACTAGGCGGAGAGAGTCGGCGACTGGGTGATGCTATTTGATCTATCGCGAGGCTATACTGAGCAGCAGGAATGAGTCTGTTCCTGAGCTCCACCTAAGGCCGCGAAGTTTCGAGATTCGAGACGATTTGCATGGGCGGACACGACACAGAATGGTAAAGGAGGGGGGGCTGGACTTGGGAAGGTGGTCAGTGCCAAAGTGGGACATGTCTGGCTGCATGTAGAGACGCAATGGGAGAATACGGCGACGAATTACCAAAGTACCAGAACATATACTCAACCAATGACCCTTGTCCGTATAAACGAGTTCTTGTTTGGTCGGAGTTAATGCCACAAAACCCCTGGTGCCATGGTGGAAGGTTCGTGGAAGGTTTAAAACGTTCTGAGGCGGGTAAAGACACGTTGTTGTTACGGTGAGAGACATCGTGCCCATCAGCCCGCAGACGAAGCAAACAGGACTTTTCGTGGATTACCAAGCATCATGCTGCGCGAGCCACTCGCCTCCATATCCCCTAAAAGCCTGCCCACTCCACCTAAGTCGAGCTCACCACGATAGAGCAACGCTTGGTCGGTTCTCCGGGTCTCATCTTCCTCGACCTGTTCGCTGGCGGAGACGACGCTTGATTCTTTTCCAAGTGGCTGATTAGTATTTGCGGTTATGATCAACCGGTGCTCAGCTGCTATAATAATGTCTCTGGGTATAGCCGACCGGGCCACTTTCGTTGTAGTACCGAACTGGTCAATGGAAGTGATCGTTTCGCCCAGGAGAGGAATATGCTGAATCTGGGACAGACCGGGTCCAGACAAGGAGCTCCCATTACTGCTCGACACAGTGCGGCTCCAGAATTTGGCTAGATCTGGGATTCGATGGACCTCTATGCCGTACCAGATGATGACGGAGTCTTCGGACTCAGCCCCGCTTGTAGATGGCAAAGCTGCAACCGAGATCCCTCCACGTGTAGGTGCCAAACTGCTAGACGAGCTTCCGTGGAACAAAGTCTCTTCACTCTTCTTTCGAGTGTTCGGAGTCATCGGTGCTAAGGAGTTGCGGCCGCTGCGAATTTTCGGGCTCGAGGGCCCACTGCCACTCCGCTCACTATCCAAGCCGCCTACAAAACCCCGCAAAGAGAACGCGGACGGATCAGCAGGCGGGCTAGGGCCTGTGCGGTCTACGTCCCAGATTCCCCATTCACCGTTTGCAAGCAAGGCAAGCACATGATGGCCGTCACCCGCCCATGCAGCGCCAATGATGGCCTTGCGAGTTGCGAGAACTGGGGGGGAGAGTGCGTTTGCTTTAGGCCTCTCAAACGTCGTCCTGAACAACGCGACCCAGGCCCCAGAATCGGAGTGGGCACCGTTAGCAGGTCGCTTACGGGATGCAAAAGGGTCGTAGACACGAGCGACCCCGGAGGAGTCAGCAATAAGAAGTCGTGAATGGCGACGTTTTGGATACACTGCAGTGCTGAACGCAACGATGGTCGCTGGCTTGCGCAGGAGGAGAGTCTGGTAAGGCAAAATGGGGTTGGTCACTTTGACCGACGTCTCAGCAAGTCCAAAGCGCCAAATCTTCATAAGACCTCCCAATTCGGCCGAGTGTGATGCAATGAGCAGATCAAAGCCATCACCAACGGTCACCGGTTGCAGACGTGCCTGCTTCTTCCGCGGACTGCGCCTGCCCATAATAGCAGCGCCTTCGCCATCGCCTTCGATATCCATCTCGTCCTCTAGGGGCTGATTGTGGCTCGGCTCACCTTGCGAAGTCCAGGTCACGCTCACGCCTGTAGGGACAGTCTGGTGTCCTGCGTGGGTGGGGATCTTGACTATCTCTTCTCCATACGGAGACTTGGCGCTCACTGGTCGGTCCTTTGCTGCATGCGGTGGAGGGCTCAACGGCAGCGTAACGATACGTACACTGTAGTCTGTACATGCCACTACAAAGACAATCTTCTTGCTGAAGATCGGGGGCACGGAGTCGGTAGTGCGAAGCTCAGAGGTAGCAGGCACCTGGGGCACCGCTATGTGTAGGACGCCTGTGTTGAGTGGCAGGCGCAGCTGCTGGACAATGGACGGATATGGCTGGTCCGGGTCCAGCTCTTCCTCCTCTTCCTCGAATTCGGCCTCGGGCGGCGGCGGCGGGGCGGATTTGGCGGGCTCATCGTCGTCGGAATCAATGATCATGATAGCATCCTTAGTGCCATTGACCTTGGGTGGCGGCTTCGAGGGGGCCTTGAGAGACGCGGCAGTCGTCTTCTTGAGCGGGCGTCCTCCTCGCCAGAGAATGCCGACGCCAGTTTCGTGCCCGTAGAGTACAATGGTTGATCCGTTGGGGGCTTTGACAGGGTAGACCTTAGTCTCGTAGACGCGTTGGGGCAGCTCGTATCTGGCATGGTCAGCGGATCTGCTCTACGAGGGCACGCAAGCATAGTACCTGAGCTGGGTCGATTTGCCCTTGGTCGAGATGATGGGCTTCATGTTAGCGCCAGCAGCTTGCTGTCTGTCGCAGCTTGTCAGCCCGCGCAAAATTAACGGAGCGCATCTTCTTACTATCGCAGTCGCTATACTACGTGCCACAGCTCCTGTGGTTGACAGCACCAGCCTGCCTGCTTCTTTTGTTAATGGGTAAGGTGTGTGTGGAGGCGGAGGCGGAGGCGGAGGCAGAGGTGGAGGCGGAGGTGGAAGTGGAAGTGAAGTGCAAGTGCAACGATCGCAGCTCGGAGGTGCTGCGGCGCGAAATCATGGGGCCAGGGTAGGCGCGTCACAACACCTCGCGTCGTCCCTCGACTTGCCTCGCGCGGACGCGGACCCCACCGTCGAACCCGACTTCATCACCAGCAGCACCCAAGCCGCCACGGACGCACGTCTCCCCATGCCGCGAAACGAGACCTCGCATGGCCGCCCTACACTCACTTGGGGTCCGCAAGCCCGCCGCGCTCCCATACCTCATCGCTGAGTCCATCCTCTCCGAAGACTGCACCGAGCGCGACTACACCTGGGACACATATCACGATGGGCCCCCCACGAGCCCGGCCGAAGAGGTGCTGGCGACCGAGTATCATGTTGTCTGGTCGCAGGGCGGCGTCGTGCGCAAGGTGTTCAATTTCGAGCTGGAGCAAGAGACTGTCGTCCAGGCCTTGCTCACATGGTTCCCCACCCAAGGGCCGTCGACTGCTGGCTCTCAGTCCCTCGGCGGCGGCATAGAAGTCGATCCCTCGCGGACCTTCCTCACCCAAGGAACCCAGCCTGCGACCGACCCAAATGCGGCCGCGGACCATGCCCCTCCCACCATAGAGTGCAGATCCCGCGCGCTCGTGGTCTTCCTCAAATCGCAGGCCCATGTCTTCTACCTTGCTGGCGCAACACACATCGTGAATCTTCCATTCGAAGTGGACAAAGCCTTCCCTACTGCGCGCGGCCTTGTTGTGCAGAGGAAGATAGCACCTAGGCTACCTATCCCTCCAAGCCCAAAGATTCCATCTGCACCACCAAACTCCTTTCTTACCAACAACCAATCATTCCTGTCTCAGACCTTCTCCCAAAGCTTCACGCAGGCTCGCCGGCATGGCTCCTCCCTCGGTCCGTCCCGACTCAGCATGGGACCAAAATCCGGTCCTGTGGCTCCCTTATTCCTTGAAGAGCTAGCCAGGGGCTCTGCTGTCGTTAACGCCGAAGGGCTACCACGACTGTACTCGTTCACGGATCCCCTCGCAGAACTGGGTTTGGTTGTCAGTGTAGTTGCGGGCAATGAGCGAGCCGGCCTGCTGACAATCAATGGTTCAGGCCACCGACGACTAGAAGCCCTCGACAAGGCAGAGGAGGTCGTATACGTATCTCCAAAAAACGAGATCATGTTCGATCGGAGTGGGAATGACAAGCCGCTCCTCTTGGTTGTGACAGCAAACTATGAAACGAATGTATTTACCATATGGTCGGCAGCTTATCTCGAACCCAAATCAATATCCCATTCGCGAAAACAGCACACCTCACTTCCCGCGCATAAAGCACGGCGACGTAGCTCATATGGCCCTACAGCACCAGGCACGGGCGCGACAACGCCGGCCGGTCGAGGACAAGACCGACTCCGGGAGAGCATTGGTGGTGCTGGGAGGAGCAAAACACAACCATCATCTTTCAAGGCGGTATCGCAGACCAAAGAGCGACTCTCGGACCAAGCAGTAGAAGACGCACTTGCTTCTCAGCTCAATCCCGACTTTGATATGTCGCGTTTCCCGAAAGAGTCGAGACGTGTCAGTTCACTCCTCTCACGCGCTGAGCTTTCGACCAGTTTCGACAAGACGGCATTCCAAGATCTGGCTACGCAACGCCATAGTCTAGGGGGAAGCTTCTCAGCGAGTTTTGGTGCAAGTCAGAGAAGTCGACGTTCACTAGGCAACGACCGGATGAGTTTTGGCGGGTTTTCACAGTCACGCAATAGGGCGTCCACTCCAGGCAGCATGACCTCACGGATGAGCTTGGGTGGTGGATCCATGGACGACCCGTTGGACGACATGATGGACGACACATTCGACACAATAGAGGACTACGATGAACTTGACGACCTTTTTGCGCCACTAGACGCAGGTACGGAACAAGAGTCCATGGAAGGGCTTCGTAAGGAGTTGGTCATGACTGTGGTCGCCGAAATTCCGGCGCGACAGTATCTCAAGGCTGGTCTGTTCGCTTTGAACGATCCTACGTCCGAATCGCAGGTAAAGACTTCTGTCCCTATTTCGTTCTTCGACTGACGTGTGGTGCAGAGCACGTCGAAAGTACTGTCTCTAACCGCGCCGTTCAATTCTGCTACATTGCACGAACGCAAACTTTATCTCTACATCGTTCACTCCTCTCTAGAGCATCCTCTAGAATGTGAGCTTTCAATAACCCGAAAACGACTGTCACCATCTGCTTCGACATCGCAACCGAAAGCTCATGGCGCCGCTCCCCGATATGCGTGTGTTCCAAAGTTCAGCCGTTCCCAAGTGCTGAAGACTGCTCTAGACGCTGTCAAGCTCACCGATGGACACGTCGAGAGAGTGGCATGTCTTATATCGTACGATCCTGCCGAAACATGCCTGTCGCTTTCGGCTGGTTGGGGCACTCATCTTCCCGCGAAGTTCGCCACCGGGCCATTAAGACTCTTCGACCCTTATGCCATTCTCGGGGATAGTCAATCGAGGGTTACCGCGGGGCTGAAAAGAACAATAAATGCCCAAAAGCCCCTGACAAGATTACTGTCCTCAGGTCCTCGCGGACGATTCGAAATTCTGGATGGTGACTCTCGGCGGCACCAAGTACAAGTCCGTCTCTTGCCGACGGATCCGTTGGTAGCAAACATCTTCAGAGTCTTGTCAACAATCTTACCCAACCACGCGAGCGACTTTCTACTGGGGATATGGTGGAACATCCGCAAAGCGATTGCGACCGAGAAGACTATGGACGTCAATCCAGATTGGACGTCTTTCGTCACTACGCTGTTCACGTTAGCGGTGCCCTTCATCGATGAGCGGAGCAAGAAGCCCGTTCAACGCGGGAAGCACGCTCAAAGGCGAACTTCCACACGTCCAAAAGTTGAAGATGAAGATGAGGAGTCCTCCGCATGGCGATCGATGTGCAACCGACAAGCTGCACGACCAGGTGCGAAAAGCTGGGAATCTTTGCCTTGGCGGTGGGCATTGCAATCGCGTCCCTCTTCTCCCATGAGCCCCGCTTCGAAACGAGCCTCTGTTTCGCAGTCTTCGCCTCTTTCAGGCCAAATTAAGTGCAAGCAAGAGATTTTAGTCAACTGCGCTGAGACCGCTCGCCAGTTTAATCGAACCCCGGTTGGGAAAGCGGCCAACGACCACTGGAGACGACTTTCACCTTCTGAGAAGCAAGACTTGCGTATATCGACCCTATCTGAAGTCGTAGTTACACTCCACCTCTTCCGTGAGGAGCTGAAGCTTGATGTCCTTGCACAAGACACGTCGTCACCGAAGGGGATTAATCTTGCTCCTGTGCTCGCCCAAATTGGACATTGGTTGCGATGGGATTCCTGGGGTCGCAAGCAGGGAGGCTTTTATGACCTTGATGGCGGATCAGCAGAAGAGTGGGCGTACGAGGTTTCGAGCTTTGTTTCTAACATTCGGCTGCATCCACAACCGTGGGAAAGCCCCCCTTCGGTCCTTGAGTGGCTCAGTGCGGTGTCAGGCGCCCACATGTATACGCCGTTCCCCACTCTGGCAACTTTGATCCGAAAGTCGAAAGCATCACCACACTCGTCCGTCAACATAGATGACGTTGTATCGGATGTGACGCCTCGGACGGTTGCGCTACAGGCGTTCTTCCGCGACCTTGACCGGGACGCTAGCCCCCGCAAAGCAGTAGAGCTCATTGAAAAGTGCGGCATCACCAACCCAATGCTTGCGTCTCTACCAGAAGTGGCGCAAGCCCCCCTCATGGAAGCCATCACACAATGCCAGGCAAACCCTCCTGCTACTTGGACTAGCTCTTTGCTGAAGCTTGTTCAGAGAGAGGACCTTGATCTTACGTTGAACGCAACTCAAGACTCCAGTCAAGACATTCAACAAACTCACGGCAACGCTATGATAGGCTATCAAACTTCCTTGCACTATGCTGGTACTACGCGCGATGTTCATACTATCTGTCAGAGTGCCGACCGGTCAGAGCCGCTGGCTTCTATGGCAGAATCAGACCGACACACCATCACACGGCTGATCTTTCCGGAAGACCGGCGGTTTATGGACGCTTACTCGTTGGTTGAGCCCACGAAGCCATCGGTTGCCTATTACGGATACGACAACAGGTCTGAGGATGCTGCCGTTTTGGAAGGGCAAAAGATCTTGGTGCAATGGGTGATGATTCGCACATTCTCCTTGCCGGTCGGGAGCTCGATGTTGAAGTTCAGCAGCAAGAAGCCTCTCTTGACGGAGAAGTACCCACTCATTGGCTTCTCAACGTCTTGTGTCATGAAGCCGATGGGCAATGTTGTCACGGCTGACCGAACCACGTATTCGGAAGAGAAGTTCTTCTGGGCCTTTTTCAATCAAGGTGTTTCGGCCGGCCTCAGCATATCGCGTGATGCACAAGGCATTGACACGTCCTGGATCATGTACAACAAGCCAGCCGAACTCTCTAACAGGCATGCTGGGCTATTGCTTGGGCTCGGGCTGAATGGTCATTTGAGGAATATCGCCAAATGGCTATCATTCAAATATCTGACGCCGAAGCATACGATGACCTCTGTTGGACTCCTGCTAGGTCTTTCTGCGTCCTACATCGGAACCATGGACACTTTGGTCACCCGTTTGCTCTCCGTTCATGTTACGCGAATGCTTCCACCCGGCGCAGCCGAGCTCAACCTCTCGCCATATACCCAGACCACAGGCCTGATGGGTATCGGACTGTTGTACTATAATACCCAACATAGACGAATGAGCGAAGTCATGCTCTCCGAGATCGAGTACGTGGATGAACCTGACCCGTCTGAACCGCCAGATACGCTCCGAGATGAAGCGTATAGGTTAGCTGCTGGCTTTGCCCTCGGATTCATTAATCTTGGAAAGGGTAAGGACCTCCGTGGCCTTCATGATATGAGGATAGTCGAACGGCTGCTGTCGGTTGCGGTTGCTCCGAAGTCGGTCAACATGGTCCACATTCTTGATCAAGCAACTGCTGGCGCGGTCATCGCCGTCGCACTCATCTTCATGAAAACACATGACGAGACTATAGCACGCAGGATTGATATTCCAGATACGCTTCCACAATTTGACTACGTTCGACCGGACATCTGTCTCCTTCGAACACTCGCAAAACACATGATAATGTGGAATAAAATTCGCGCCGATAACGCCTGGATAACGAGTAACTTGCCCATCGAGTACCGACATGACCACAACCTCAAAAGCATTATGAAGCTACGCAGCGATCAGATGCCATTTTTCAACATCCTTGCTGGCTTACTGTGGAGCGTTTCTCTCAGGCACGCAGGAACGGGAGATGTCCGGGTCCGGGACTTTTTGATCCGCTACCTCGATCAATTCATTCGCATCTGCAAGCTCCCTGCACTCCGCTACGATTCAAAATTAGCGCGAAACACGGTTCGCAACTGTCAGGACCTCGTCGCGCTCTCCGTAGCCACCGTCATGGCGGGTACGGGCGATCTTGATGTGCTTCGTCGCCTGCGCAGCCTTCATGGACGCATTGGTCCCGAGACACCATACGGCTCACATCTTGCGGCGCATATGGCCATCGGCGTTCTCTTCATAGGAGGTGGCACCTACACATTTAGCACTTCTGACAAAGCCATAGCATCCCTCATCTGCGCCTTCTATCCTCTGTTCCCCTCCGACGTGCAGGATTCTCGCGCACACCTCCAAGCCTTCCGTCACTTCTGGGTCCTTGCGGCCGAACCACGCTGCCTCATAGTCCGCGACGTGGATACAGGAAAGGCCTTCTCGACGCCTATAACGATCCGCTTCAAAGACGACGACAGGGAGCAGACTCTTACAGCGCCTTGTCTCCTGCCTGAACTCCAAGGAATTGCTAGTATAGAGACAAGAGACCCGGCATACTGGCCCACGACGCTCAACTTCGTACTCAACCCGCTACACATCCAACACTTCCATCGCACGCAAACGCTTACCGTGCGTCGCCGCTCACCCCATAATCAATACGCAAACGCCTTCTCGGCAACACTTGTCGCCCTCAACGAGGCACAAGTTACTCGTACTTCTCGGCTCATGTGGGATTGGCTCTTCTCGCTGCCCGCTCTAGTGGAATTCGAGAAAGCGGATGTGGGGCTGATTCTGCCTACGGATCAATATAGCTCGACGTTCTTGGATGCGGGTAGTACGGTTGTGGATCATAAGCTTGTGTTGAATAGGTTGGCGAAGAGCTGGAAGGCGCAAGATCTTTGGGTCTTGAGGGGCGTGTTCGAGTGGGCGGAGGGGGCAAGTCGGGCTGGAGATGGGCGGGTGAGGTGGCTTGGAGCTGAGGTGTTGGGACGGTTGAAGGCGGGGGTGCTGGAGAGGGGACGGGTAATTGAAAGTGTGTGATCAGTCTTGGCGGTATTGTAAATGTTGCTGGGGCACCAACGTGGCAGTAGCATTGTAGAATACGAAGCGCTTTACAACTACAACGGCATCAGATAGAGGCGCTGTGTGGGCGCCCGCTTTGTGCTCTACCAATTCTTCCTCCATCCACTTACTCCACCCTCCTAACCGTTCGTGTCCAATAGTGACTTCGCCTGCGTGCCGCGTGCCATGTGCCATCTTAGGGTAGCACCGGCTAGACAGAGGCGAGAGGCAGAGTAATTGTAACAGTAGACGCTCCATCGTTTTCATATTAGCAGGACCTGCATAGAGCCGTCATGACCTTTATCGGCCGACCAACCCCTCGAACAGCGCGTCCCTGCGCCTCCTCACATTATCAAGCTCGACTTCCAGCTTTGCCACCTCCTTCCTCGCAGCTTCTTTATCCGCTGGTAAATGCGCAAACTCGTCGACCTCCTTTTCTAGCCCCTCTACCTTGTGCCTAAGGGCATCTAGTACAGCCTGTTGCTCCAGCATATCCGCGATAGCCTCCGCCGAGCTGACATTCTTCGAGGCCGGCGTAGCAGCATTCTTCCCTTGCGAAGCCTGTAATGACGCCAGTCTGTCCTCGTACTCTCGTATCTTTGTGCGCAGATGCTTGGATTGGCGCGCTTGCTCAGTGGTCTGGCGGGGGAGCGTGATTGGGGCGGTGAAAGCGGGATTGGTTTGGAGTTGTTTGAGTTGGGTACGGAGGAGGGAGTGTTGCTTGTCGAGGTAGTTTTTCAGAGTCTGGATATGTGCTAGATTGTTGGTGATGGCCTGGGAGGTGGAGGTATGTGCGACAAGGGCGTTTGCGAGGGTTCCGGGATGCGCGAAGGGCGTGCTGAGGGCTACGGCGGTAGAGGCGAGGGCCTGCAGCGCGTCCGAGCCTTCAGGCGTGAGATGGGATTTGATGGTTCGCAGCATCTTCTCGTCTTCTGGGTTCCGTGTCTTCTGCTGTGGGGTGAGCGGTTGCGTAGGTCGGACAAGTGACGGTGCGGACCTCTCATACCTCGTCCTCTTCCAACTCCTTACACGCCTCCCTTTCCACCCGCTCCAAGATGATGCGTTCCTCATCGGCCCGCTCGTTCGCCGTCGACAGCTCCCGCAGCACCTTCAGCGTCTCTTCGTTGCGCTCGAAGGTTGGCACCGTGCGGCCGGCGTATTTGTACGATAGCCACGAGTCGATTTGCGCCCAGTCGGCGGCCTGGGCGCGCTGCTGGCGAGCTTTCGATGGTGAGAAGAGGTCTTGGGGCGTGAGGTTGTCCATTTTTGTGCATGGAGAGCTCTGGTGTGGATGTTGATGGGACGGAAAGATTTGGTGGGGCAGAGACGCGGGACGCGCTAGCTGGCTTCCCCGGATTCCAGCCCCACGTGCTTCGGGCCACGACGTAGAGACTCCGGATTCCCCGCAGACCTCAACCTTGAAACTCGCCACTAGCTTCATCGCGATACCTCCAAGCTGCCGTTCCTTCACCAGCTCGTCTGCTCTCTGCGCTGTACCACAAATCCACAAGTTCGCCACATAGGCATGGCGTGGAGGAGCTCAGGCTCCTCGAATGAGAGTCTCATAATCAATCTCGCGCGGAATGGACTTATAAAATCCGATCGTGTAAAGGAAGCGATGCTCAAGGTACGCCCGAACCTCGAAGATGTCCATTGCGATGAACAGCTCACAGAAGACGCAGGTAGACCGCGCCCACTACGCTCCCTCCTCGGCCTACGAAGACTTCCCCCAGCCCATTGGCCACCGCGCCACCATATCCGCCCCACACATGCACGCCTCCGCCTGCGAAACCCTCCTCCCATACCTGCACCCGGGCGCCAAAGTCCTAGATATCGGCTCTGGCTCCGGCTACCTCACGGCCGTGCTCGCAAACCTAATTGGTCCTTCGGGCACTGTCATCGGAATCGACCACATCCAGCCGCTCGTCACAATGGCACAGTCCAATATGGAAAAGTCAGAAGCGGGCCGGCAGATGCTGGATTCTGGCCAGGTCAGCTTCGTCAAGGGGGATGGAAGAAAGGGATGGAAAGAGGGCGCGCCGTATGACGCTATCCATGTGGGTGCTGCAGCTGCAGAGCATCATAAGGAATTGGAGGGGCAATTGAAGGCGCCGGGAAGGATGTTCGTGCCAGTTGAGGAGGGCCGGATGCAGCATATTTATGTCGTGGATAAGAAAGAGGACGGGAAGGTGGAGAAGAAGAAACTTTATGGTGTTCAATATGTGCCCTTGACGGATGCGCCACAGGAATGAATGGGTCGAGAGCGAAGTGGCAGATAATGCAAAAACAAAACATGTGGAAGGAATACGGCTAGGGTGGAAGCTTACGTTCAACACCATCACAGCAGCCCAACAGCTTCACTGCACCGGCTTACGCAACGCGGAGGATAAATGCATACCCAAAATGCACAGGATCTTGAAGGCTCGGTCTCCAATTTGTTAGCAGATCAGTTTCAATACGTATGGGATACAATCGTCGTACCTCAGTGAAATGACACACATGTCCAACCCAAGACGCCGGCCAGTTTAGATGCAAGAACACAGCGTGTCATACTCCTGCTCCACCCCACGATTACTGGTGTCTAACACTAACAGGGGCCACGGGTCTAATCCATGATCCGCTTATGTTCCTTCTGCGTATACCACACTAAGAATGAACCTTCCATGTACAGCCATTTCTTAGCATCGCACCGATTTTGACCGGGTTGTTACTTGCGTAGGCTTCCTGGAGGCAGCTGTGCCACCAAGGTGGTAGACGCTGGGAGGTGCTGCAATATCATGTTAGCTAGAGGATCCACGCCTCGGCGAGTCACGGTAGGATGGGTATGGTGTAACAATGATGTGTGCTGGTACTTGGTATCTGATTACGACACTTCGGGAATTGACTAGGGTGTGATGAAAGTGTAAGGTGGATGGGGTGAAAGCTTCAGCGATAGAGGTTCATATCATGACTTCTGTTACAAAGTGAGGAGCACCCAAGAACTTTGTTTCATACTACATCTGTGTAATCAAACGTGATTATGAAGCTCCTCTACAAATGGAACCATCAAATACCAACGTAAAAGCAAGTCCATAACATGAGCTAGATTGTGAAAAGGAAGCGGTGATCTACCACCGACTTCCCTTCCCAATCTCCACAAGGCCGATACATGACCAGCGTTGGCAGGCCCGCTTCCATCGCGCCATCGCGGACATGCCATTTCGGCCGTAAGCCGGACACCCCAGCATCCTCTCTCACGTGTTTTCGTCAACGACCCTTCCAGAGAAACCTGCCAAACCAGCAACCCCTTTCGCACCCCGTTCCGTACTACCAGTCAGTCCTGGACCACCACCAGGCATGACCAGCACCTTAGCACCTTCCTCTACGAACTCTCGGGTGGCCATAAATTGGAATGTAACCACCGTAGCTGTGGTAGATGTACCGTGCTCCTCATCTTCGGCAGGATAAGGGGATGAATCCTCGTCCAGGTTGAAACCAAAGCCAAATTCTTCTTCCTCAATGTTTGCTCTGTCACGAGCCGTAGCAGTACTGGGTTTAGATGTTTTGTGCACGGAAATAACTTTGGAGGTGACTCTGACACTGGCAACAAAAATCACCAGAGTGCTTCCGATGCTCAAGCTGTCGGCTGCCTGTGCGTGACTTCCCTCAAAACGCACAGAGATGACTTTATGCGCTTTTGCGTTTCCATCCGCCAGGACCATACCTTTTCTTATTCGATTTATCACAGGGCTAGCGATAGGGGCACCAAGTGGTACAATCCCGATGGTCCCTACTTGTCCACAACGTAGCGTATGGACAGGTAGCCGGAGGTTTCGGAGAGATGTAATGCGGACGCGGCGCCATTCGAAGAGCAATGAAGAACCTGGGCGTGAAGGCAAGGTGGTTGACTGTTTCTGTAGTGCGCCAGGGAACGAACGTGATGTAGGAACGGAAGACGGGCGCGGCGTGTACCTGCCACTCCCAGAATCACTGTCATCCGAGCTTGTGTCGGCAGGATATGGTCCTAGAACAAGCTCGTCTCCAATGCTGAGATTGCCGTAGCGTACATGGCCACCAACAACCGTTGGCTCATCAGGCCTGGGCTTCTGTGCGGGTTTGCTGTACCAGTCCTCGATATGGAACAAGGTCTTCGGACCTGAGGCGGGCGGATTTGTGACAGGCGGAACTGGTAATTCCCGTAGGAAAGCGTGCAAGTTGCTCAAACCAGTGCCTTTGACCGCACTAGTCAAGATGATGGGAACCACCGCGAGAGGCGTGACCTGGAAATCTTGCGATATCCCTTCAATCCTGCGAAGATGGCCCAAAGAAACCGTATCAAGCTCTGGCTCCGAACTCGACATTGTCGAGTCAGTAATGATATACCCGGTCCTTCCAGCTTCTTTGAGTGCGGACAACACTTTGGACAAAACAGACTTGAGCCCAGCCTTAGTAGCCAAGTCATATTTGGTGATGACTATCAGCAGTGGAAGCTCTAGGCAAAGGCAAAGTTGAAGCTGTTCCTGTGAGAGATCCAAGTCCGCTGCGCCGTCGCCTAAAATCTCTTTTGTCGCTGGTGACGCACCAATCTTCCCCGATGAACCTTCGGCGTTGTCCGCAGGTATACATAGACAGGTATAATGTGGGTCCCAACCAACAAGACCCCGCACTGTCGTTCGACGGAACCGCGGATGGCCTGCAGAATCGGTGAGAAAGACAAGTCTTCCGGCGCCTGAGGAATCTGCAGCTGCGTGTATGTCGACCCATGACGAAATACCTGACGAGCCATAGTTGATCACCTGTGCGGAAGTTCTGGCGCCCTGGACATCGGATAGATCGTGATATCCGATCAGCTCTTGAGTGATGGAACTAGTGATACCGGATTCAATTTCGTGTCTGTGCTTCAGAAGACTGAGCCGACTCTTTCCCCGTCCGTTGTCAAAGGTCCCGGTCGACAGCGTTCCAAGTAGACTGGACTTACCTGACATTGTCGCGCCCGTGAGGGACACTCGTAGCTGCTGTATGGGATGACAGGGTTTATCAGGCTGCGGCCTGGTCAGGGTTGCTTCGTTCGCAGGATCCGCAAAATCCCGCTGCTCAATAAGGTGCTGATCTGGACACACCAAAGCTTCAGCAACCAATAGCTTCGACTTGTTCGCTTGTTGCTGTACCATCCCGACATTTTCTACCCATTCACATTCACCCACCGAGACCATGCGCTGCACCTCCACGCGGCAACCCAAGCTTGCAGCCATGGCCCGCAAATTGTTCAACGACTCTTCCATTTCGTCTTTCGCGAGGCCTAACAGCTCTCCATCATCAGCAACACCAATTTCATACAGAGCGCCCTTGCTCTCTTCCAGCCCAGGGTAGAGTCGATGGGGTACGATAGGGGCACCAAGCTGCGCCTCGTCTGGAAAGTGAGGTAGAACCCCAGCAGTTGACGAGGGTGTATGGTGGGTGCATGACTGCTGCAAACGCCACAGCAGCTGGGTGGTGAGCTGTTCAAGCCGGTGTTGGCGGGATTGAGTTGGGGGTGTGCTGGACAGCAAACCAGACTCTGACACGCTACGACCCACTGGGGCTGGCACGGAATGCTCAGTACGACGTAACGATCCAGACAAATGACGTCTTGTGCTCGTGTGGGTAAACGACCGTCGTCTACGAAGCAGCAAGTGCAACTTGTACTCGGTTGGTCCCTCTTGAGGCTCTGCCTCCAGCCTGGTGATGGTGCTGTAGTCTATTGGAATTGATCCGGTGGCCTCCGGAGCTGCGCAGCCTTCATTTTCGAGGACTTGTAGTTGAGGGGCATTGGAATCCTGAGGGAGCGCATGCCTCGGCGATCGCCCCGGTGGTGGGGTTGCTGCAGCCCAAGGACTAGACACCCGCGGTGGATCGGGGTCGAATGTAAAAATAGAGGCCATTCTGCAGTCTCGTGCGGATTCCCGCTCTGTAAGGTGAACGAGGTGTGATCAAGGCCGCGAGGTTTGCTAGGGGAAATTTGACTCAAGTTATCGGCTGCCGTCTGCAGCGTTGGACGTGTGTTGGAGATAAAGATCGAGAGTTGGTGTGTGAGAAACGTGTCTTGAAAAGAGCAACCATTGAGGGAAACATGTTGGCGATGTTGCGCGCAAACGTATAGTAAAATCTTTTCCGGCAGACGCTGGAAGGCAATAGTGGTGGCGTCAACGTTCGTGGCAGCCAGTGCTGCTACACAAGCTGAGCCGAAGACATGGCGGGCGTGTAAGATGTTGTTCGGGCGATATAGAGAGAGAAGATCGAGGCAAGATGGGTAGTCTTGCTCGAAGGGGTCGACTTGTAGTCGGCTTAAGAGTCACCTAGCGGAGGTCGCAGCCAAGCTTTTTTTTGAGGAGTCACGTAAGCCGATCACGTGCACAAGATGGTGGACATTTGAACTACGTTTGTACGCTGCTCAATATCTGTATAGCGATATAGCATCAAATGCTCCCCATGTTGCCGGATGGGATGATCGAGATGGACCTACTTTCGGCGAGCATGATCTGGTGGAGTCATCGCGTCCAGATGTCTGGCAGCGGAGAGGACTTGTACAATGTCGCGCGCACTTGGATACTCTATCACGGATTGAGCATGGGTGCCAGTGAAAGCAGAGTGCAGGCGCACACTTGAGGGGACGGAAGCAGGAGCTCAAACCAACCTCACTGCGTCGGGAGCCAAAGGTAGTAGAGTATCCTAGTGAAACGTTGAAACATGCGCTGACGCCCCTCATGCACCGCATCTCACGTACAGATGACAGGCACACAGTAGGCTTGCACTCTCAGACGCGCCTCTCGTGCGGTTGGTGAGCCGGCGTCATGCGCGAGGCGGAATATCCTGTACACGTCATACTCGTACGAGTTTGGTTGGCGTTGCATAGGCCAGACTGTGAGCTTCCACCTGTGGACAAACGTTTGGCTTGACTCGGATGGCGCACTGCCAAAACAGTCTAAATGGCACTGGTCTGGATAGTACTCATGTAGCGACGGAAGGATACTGGAAGAGCTGCTTCGGACATGGCGAAGTCCGCAGCCACGGCTCCGCTGCATCGATACCCATCATCGAGGGCCCCCCTACCCCGACACGAGGAGGGCCCTGTGTGGGGTCAATGGATCGGCTGCACGAGAAGCTGCGTGGCTGCTCACAGCCATTAGCTTTGTAGGTACAATGCGACTTGCCGACCCTGGCTTCGAGCCACTTGTCGCGGGCTCCTCAGTGGGCGTCGGCTTTAGCCGACATGGACTGTCGCATCTGTCTGACGGGCCATGTTCTCCGGCCCGGCATTCAATGGTACGGGGAAGCGACGCGACGCGGGTCCGAGCAGCTGGATGATCGCTGTCGCCTTGCGGGCAGCCTCACCAAAAATACCATGCTCGGCTAGATACCGTTTGCTGGCTTGGGCCGGGCGTGTTTCATGCGAACAACGGCCATGAATGTTGTGCGGTTCTGGTGGCTGGACGGCGCGAGAAGGATCATTTAGATGTCTCTTCTTATTCTTCCTCCCGTCATGTGCGCTTCGTGTTCCTCCCGAATGTTCCCTTGCAGTTGCAGGCGGCACAGTTCCTGCCTGAGGCGACCGTTGCGCGAAACGGCTGGCAAGCTTGGGCTTGGGGCGTCCGTTGCGCTGGATGGCGGAATGTTGGCCGCCCAATGGGGCCCTCGACAGTCCCGGAAGCGATGCGAAATTGCGAACGTCCAACGATACGAGTAAACCGGTCTAATGATTCAACAGGACATGGATGCTGCTGCATAGGCTTGCATGTCATCGACCGTCACTTGGTCTCTCGCGCGGGCGAACACCGCACCCTTGAAACAGATGGACGCTGGGAACAACCCTCTGCGGGGTGCAATGCAGGTTGGATGTAGGCGCCCTGCCATGACTCGCAATCGTCTCACGACCGCTTGGGCCCTCTGTGCAAGCTCTCGACAGCTTCGAGGCACGAGTTCCATCTACCATTCAGCGGGGGCGAGGAACGCTGCAGTGTGTAGTCTCCTTCACGCCGCTGGTAGCGCAGTTGGTCAGACCCCGTAGACAGCTCACGTTCCGATGACTCGCTCTGCGGGCCGGACAAGCGACGCACCACAGCATGGCACAAAGCTTGTACATCTGCTGGCGGAGCGGACTACAGGCAGCTTCTGTGACACGAAACGCAGCCCTACCATGGCGGCCTCGTCCGCGGCTGTCCTGGGAGTTCCCATGGACTTGAACGTCTATGGAACATTCCGTGTGGAAGAATGACTGCAATCACCAAAACGCTCACGGGCTATCCCATATGGAGAGTAGATTATCAGATGTCGGCATCCCAGACGCTTGATTCGCTCGCAATGGCTTGCATCTTCGTCCAAAGGTCTCGCGTGGGGTCCACCTTTCGTGACATCCATCCTTCCCGCCTAGCCGCTGCCGGCGTCTTCACACGAACAATCCCTGTACATGTCAGCAAAATCGTCAGATCCCGTCAGAGCTCAGTCGAGACGGCGGCGCAGCCAACGGCTCGTCCACTCAGGGACGAGACTGTGGAATTACCAACGACACCGCCGGCTAGCTCCGTGCTTCGACCTCACAGCGCGGGCCGCAGCGCACGAGATCAGTGTAGCGTACGCCGGATACGACACGAATGCATTGAAGGCTAGTAGATGTCTAACTGCAACGCCTGAAGACTCATCAAGAGCTTGGCGACGCTTGCTCAGAGCGCCTTTCTGAGCATCGTGCGGTCGTTTGACGCGGCTCGAAATGTCATTCGCAGACGGCAAACTCAAAGCGTTGCCCAAGACAGTAAGTAGCTCGCCGGCAAAGGGTACGCGGCTACTCCAGAACGCTACAGTCCGACCCTGTCCCTGCCTGCGTTAATGTCCGTCAAGCGACTTGTGCATACTCCCACGCTCTTCGGTTCGCGAAGACGGCCTACCGTAGAATCTCAAAAGAGGCCTTTTCCGCTAGGCAATGGTGCTTGCCCCATGCAAGCCGTGCTGCTCTGCACAGGTCACAACAACAAGAGTACTCTTTCTTGGGAAATGGCCAGACCTGCGCGAGCACTAGCGGAAAAGGCTCTCCAGATGTCTCATGAGATTCTACGGTACGCTAGGCATACTGGATTGGGTAGCCTACGCGGCTGGGAATGGTTCGATACCTCGCTACTACTCATGGACCCTTTCTCAATTTCCCGGCATTGCGTTGGGATACAACCTTGCCCAAGCCAAGCCCCTTGGATGGGTCCTAGGAACCCACTCTGCGACCCGTCAAATGTTTGTTTCCAAGTCCATCCCAGGACTGTGGAGCACTTCCAACGCTAACTCGGACGGCTAGGCGAGAGCAGCCGATCCGGCCCACACGTGATTTCGCAACAGCTAACCATCATTGTACAAGGATGACACTACCGCACGCTAGGTCTCTCAATGATCTCCGTCGCATCCACCACCCTGAGATACCACCCTGAGATACTAAACGAGCAGTGCCAACGATAGCAGCCATCGCGCCACCGAGAGCCGGGCTGAACAGGACAGGTCCACAACAACACACTCGGGAGATGACACTGAGACGTTGGCAGATAAGACCTGCGTCAAAGCAATGTCCGCCTGCTGTCAGTACTACGAGTGAGTCGGTCGGGCTTGCAGCTTTGGTAAGCTAAACATGCACATCCGTGCGACGTCAGGTAAGGCGGCATCTCGAAAATAGGCCTGTCTGAGGCTTCCCGCCCCAATCGTGTCGCCACATCGGGTGGTCCGTATGGTGCACACTAGTCCCTAGTTCGAATTGCAATGATGGTCGTGCGTGAATCTTTCTTCGATGAGCAGACTTGTCGTGCGAAAAGGCGACGGATTGCTGAACTTGCTGGCGAGTCCTAGAGCCATGAAGCAAAGTACGTCCACGTCAGATGACGCCTCTTGCTCACAGGGGTCCACCCGTATCGCGGCTTTCGGCCAGTTTTCGCTAGGCTGCCTCTTCGCTTTGTAGGTATTTGCAGCATCAAATACCGACAAAGCGGAAAGGTTTTCAGCGAACCTTTCGGCTACAGGAATTTCTTGCCCGAGGCCCAATGCGTTTGAGGAGACATATAGATTCTAGAAGGTCACTCGTCTCGGGTCCGCTCTGGCTCGAAGAAGCCGTTGCGTTTCAAGGTTCCTTTTTGAACATCTGGGCGTTCGGGCACGACGGTCCGAGGTCGCCTCCTCTCTTAAGATTCCCCGCTCCAGTACGATCAGCCGTCGCCCACAAAACCCCATCCTCTGCTGTGGTGCGTGCTTGCAGGTGACCCATGCGCGTCCATCGCTGCCGTCCAACTCTATTGATCCCCAACGGTAGGAAGAAAAAGGTTTTGACTTTCTCGTACGGAACTGGCTCAGCGCTTGAGCTTGCTCCATCGATCCATAATATCGTGCAATGCAAATCAAATACAATACTTCCACCAGTTGCAAAAAAAAGAATAATACAACCATTTGAATATTGTTGGGATTTCCAAGATCCAAATGCGATGTAAATGCGCTGTAAATGACTCCGATCTAGGCCACGAACCCGTGTCTTGCAATCCCGTCTCTGAAGAAGTGGTATATCCCATAAGAAATTCGTTGCGCCGTGCCGTCTAATGACGGCGTAGTGTATGGTGTTGGGTGGCGCGAGTGGGGGGGGGGAGGGGGGCTCTGAGCGTCGCAAATGCGCTTTACGCTCTGCTTGTCGAAAACCGCTTTGAAGTGGGCGATGCCGCTTCTTCTCCGAAGCTGTCCATGGGGCATCCAGTGAGCCTTGGATGCCTCCCAATGCAAAGCTGAGAGCATTGTGACCACCCATCCGTTTGCGCCCTCATGCATCATGAGATGAGTCTGGCGGTAAGCCCGAGCGTGCTATGCTCAGCCTTGGCCGCTTACCTGTTAGTGTCTGATGCCCTTCGTGGCTTGCATTTCTCGTGCGCCATGTGCCCGTTGCGCGCAGTAGTACGTGTGAACTCAGCGCCGCACCGAGGGCAGTAGCTTTTCGCAGCAGTGCCGGACTTTTCGCGCTGGTGTCGCAAAAGGTTGCTGAAGGTGGAAAATTGTCGTCCATTGCAGCCATGATCCCAGCATTGAGGTTTTGGTCGGGAATTCAAGATACGAGGCATGACCCCGTTGCTCTGATTTCCAGGAACAGCTCCAGCACTTGGGGGCGCTATGCCCGGGGAAGTCTCGTATGATGGGTATGGTGCTGGGGAAGTGGAGACCGGGTAAAGAGTAGTCGGAAGCGGCGCATACTCGCTGACAGCGTAGCTAGTAGAAGGGTAAAGGGAAGGGCTGTTCATTGTCAGTGCTAGCTCGCGAGAAGCGGAGTGCCTAAACGTACGGTGGGTAGCTAGAACTGTTGCTTCCCAGAGTTTGCGATGGGAGATTTGTGTGAACCGCAGGATAGGCATAGCTCAACGGCGCCGAACTCATTAGCTGCGCAGGTTCACTGGAAGCTGGTGGGTAGCTCATCGGGGATGGACTTGTGCGCATAGGACCTATCGTCTGTTGATATGGACTTCGCGGCATGGAAGGCGGTTGGTAAGGAGGAAGAGGTGATTGCTCGGTTGATCTCCGTGGTTGACTTTGGCTATGCATGCTAGGGCTAGGGATATATGTAGGGGCGTAAGACGATGATGTTGAATGTTTAGCGTCTGCGTATGACTGGCTCATCGGTGGGTAGCCTAATTCGGTCAGTTCGTCCGCTCTCTAGGGAGCTGGGAATTCCGTCTCTTACTGGGAGAGTCTAGGGAGGGTGGAGAACCGTAGTGGTCCATGCCATATTGCGCCGGCGCCATCATGAATCCCAACGCGCTGCAACGGTCAGTCGTAATGTGGAAACAGTGGACAAGGGACCGTACCTCATATCTTGTAGCTCTAAAGAGGAACTGTGGTGAGCTTCAGGTTCTACGGAGAGACGAAGATCAAACTCGGTGGCAGTGTGACTTCCGGAAAGAGAAGGCAAAGGTGAAGGGACAAGTTCCGAGTCAGACGCAGGCAGTATCTCGTAGCCTCGGACGGTGGAGACGGATGCTCGATGAGGGTGGAACGTTTGAAAGTCTGGCGCGTGAGAGAGAAGGCCTGAGTGCAGGTTTTGTACCAGTCCTGTGGGATGCGAGGTGGTGCTACGTGTGTATGCGTCCAAAGCGTTGGGATCCCAAGTGGCGGGTGTGTGTGTCTCCTCTGTCGGGTAGTTGGCAGAGGTGCGGCGAACCGAAGGGAGAGTTGCGGCACGGCGCTGCGTACGTAAAGCTCGCAAGTGGGCGAGTTCGGGCGGTTGTATGGTTAGGTTCTGGTCGGCGCGGTTTCTGAGTTTTCGTGAGATGGTGGTCGTCTTAGGTGGTGGTGCTTGGTGTTGTTTGGGAGACCGTGGGGTCATGATCAACGTGCGGAGGCCGTCATGTGTTTAAAGGCTGGTAGTGGGAGGGGAACATACATTTGTGTTCCTGCATTGGGATGACTGTCTCTGGGAATATAACAGCCTTATGAAAATGGAAAGAGTATCAGGGCACGCAAGGCAGACTTTGGGCACGATCTGGTTCTCGAGCGGCGGCCCTGCGCCATGCCCGGGATGGGCTGGAAGGTATATACTGGTATAGGCATCTAAGCTCCAAATACATTACAAGCGTATGCGAGGCCAACAAGACAATTCCCGGCACAGCGGCTGGTGACTGGTCGGTGCCTTGTGGGATGGCCCCCTGGACCGCCCGTGCGGGCCAAGCTCCCGGCCGTTTAGAGGCAGAGGGCCTCGAGTACGACCCATGTCAGCGTGTGGATACCGGTAGTGGTTCGAGGACTCGACGACGCTATAACGTTGATGCGAGGATCGAGCATCGCGTCCCAGGTGGCGAAGAGACGTGATGGACGCAGGCACTGCTGGGCCCCCGTCTGGCAAGCGTGAGCGTTGGCCGGCTGCCCATGTGTCGTGGCGCGTACGCTCTACGGTCGCTTCTGGACAGCTTCTGGACAGCTGCTGGACTTCCGTTTCCTGGCGCTGTTGGTGGCAAGCATGGGCTTCGAGTCCAGTTGAGCATGGCGTCCTCTGTGTTTCAAGGGGTGCACGGGCCAGGCGAGCGGTGCACGCAGAACCATGTCTGAGGCGATGAGGGCTTGGGGGTGAATTGGGCGTGGGCTGTGGCGCGTGCACCTTCATCTCATCTCCAACTCCAAGCCTCGCGGGGAGCTGTCCACCGGCCCTAGGCTCTGAGCCCACTGCGCCACGCCATCGTTGTCGGGACTGTTCATCCCCACCCCCCTTCCCCGAGCCGTTCGTCATGCGCGTTTCTGTCTATTCCCGGACAGTGGCCGCCGTCCCTTGCCTTTGCGGCCCTCGCAGACGCGGCGAGGCGGCTGCTGGAGAGAGCTGCCGCCGGTACGTCCCCAACCCTTGGCCAGGAGCCATGTCAAAGGCTCTTCTAGAAGCCACATGGAAGCGCGGCAAGCGTCGTGGCACGACGGCAGTGCGAGCGGGCACAGTCAGACGCCGCGCTGCTCGTCGGTTGAGGAGGTCGACTCGGACTCGGACGGGGTGATGCGGCGACCTAATTTCCGCCCCGACCGACATGGCGAAGCCCGCGCGGGCCCCGTAGAGCACACGTGACCGGACAAGTAGTAGCGCCCACACCCCCATGTGCCCGAGTGCATAAAAGTGCCATCATGGCTCAAACTCCATGTACGACGCTGCCCGTAGGTTACGCGTCCGTCCCGACTCTAATGGCGTCGTTGGGGGAATTGGAGACATGCATGTCCTAGCGCCATGGTAGTCGGCGAACCCCCACAAAGCATCAACTTGCGAGGCTTCTGTCCATCAACGCCGTGTGGCAGTGCTGCAAGCCGAAACACCAGGCCATGTATCATGTCGCCCTTCGTAAGCCAAATCGCACGCCCAACGCCTTTCACCGACCCCTCCACACGCTGTCCGTCGGCTACGGAGGCTGGTCCGATACCGGTTCCAGATGGTAAATGTCGCTGGACCCGCACGAGCATAGCATGTGGCTCGAGTTCGAGCCTTGGGTTCTTTTGGCATTGCCGGCGTCCGTCCATCGGGATCAATCGCGACCATCCGTAGGAATGGCCCAAGATGTGGCTCTCCATCCTCGAGCAGATCTTGTACTCCTCCCTACCCCGCCCTCGGTTTAATGTCCGCGGCACAGCGTTTGGAGGGAATACCGAAGCAGGTGATAAGCCATGCTGTGAGGTCGAATCGTTCATGACACTGCATAACGACACTGCCCATCGACAAACCTGGTTGAAGAAACGGGACGACCGATCGATCCTAGTGAAAAGACGGTCGAAGTCATCATCCGTTCTCCGCCACTTGTTGCTAAATGCCCCACAAGCGGCAAAACTGTAGTCTCTGTGCGCTGGTATCTTTTCGAAACCCATGAGCCTGACGTGCATTTCGGAAACAATGACCAGGCATGTTTGCACAGCGTCATGACGTAGACACTGCAATGGACACCGAGCTTAATGAGCTGCGTCAGCTCTCTGGAATACCTCTCGACGGATTCGTGTTGAAACCCACGATCATCTCCGTACCCATATAATGCGCAGCTAAGGTCATTGCCATCGACACTAGGACAGATTCTCCGTTTCTGCTTCTGTTACACAGATGATCGACTCTCGAACAAAACTCAGCCACCACTGCCGGGGTATCCAACAGCAAGCGATTCGTCCGCTCGTCTGTCGTGCGGCTAATTTACGCCGGCTACTAGGATCTAGGTTCACGGACTGGCTGTGGAGCACGTCCACGTGCTTATGTACCACTCAATCTGGGATTTACGGTATGGCAAGAATACAATGCGTCGGGTTTCGACCCATGTCGAACGATGAAATGCAGTCACGCTTGGTAACGGCGGCAGCCTAGTGGCCGACTAGCCTCGTGTATGCACGAGATGTTTCCGTTCATTTTTCATCTTCTACCCGACGGTGTGGCACTGTACCGCACTGTACAAACACTGGAACAGAAAACGCCGTCTGCCTTCTGCTTGTGGAAATACATAGTCGTAATGACACCTAGCCCGAGCTTGCTGCAACGTCGACGGGGTGTTTGACTGGGATTGCAAGCTGTAGTTGGCGATGTCACAAACCCCGACATGAAAGTTTGTTGTGTGCAATATGCCGCTGGACTTGTATTTCGCGTGAAACATCAGCTGCGAAGGTGGTTGTTGCTCTCAATGCATGATGTTCTTGGTCACATCATCCCGAGCAGTGGTCTACCGGACTGGGCTGTTGCATGCTGCTGCTGTACTTCTAACGCACGTTAGTACGAAAGAAGAGACTTTGATGACTGTATCAGTTTTCGTAACGCAGTGACTCCTAGACATACACGGTCCAACGACACTACGCCTTTTCATTCAGTATTGACGCAAACACATTTTCGATATTGCTAACGGATACGATCATTCAACTGAAATAGTTTGTATATCGTTCAACACTAGTGTACGCTGGCTGGTTTGGGGGAAGCCGGTCCGGTAGTCGCAGTGACATTTCCTCAACTCGAGTCAGCCTCCAGAGCAAGCTGGAACGTCCGCACTAGCTTGGTCGTCTCCTCTAAACCAACGCTGAAACGCACAAGATCTGCTTCTACGCCCCAAGACGCACACTGCATACGTCAGTCGCAGATTCTTCACGAGTACGCAGAGAAAACTCACCCAGTCCAACTCGTTATAGTGAGCCAGTATTACATATGGTGAGCTACAGTGGGATCAGCGCTGCTCTTTCAATGACAAAGATATCACATGCCAAGAGGGGCTTACCATAACGTGAAGTTAGTCCCCAGACTGGGCCCCTTGAAGGCATCCAGATTGTCAAAGAATGCCTCTGCATCCTTCTTGGCGTGGAAGGTAGCTGACAACAGTCCACCATAGCCCCCATGGGCAGTACGGCACTTGTCGTAGTGAGGTCGAGTCTCACTATACTTGGGATAGTATACTTGCTTCACTGTCGCGTTGGTCAGCCTGACCACTAGGCCAATGTCGGGGCGTCGCTTACCACGTGGATGCGCCCGGAGAACGTCGCAGATAGCTTCCGCGTTGGCGTTTATACGTTCGATGCGTGACACAAAATCGCGACTATTGCGCTCAAGAAATATGCTATCCTCAGCCCAGTGGTTGTCTTCATAATCTTGGGTCCATGTGCGTTTGAGCTCTCTATAGTTCCTTCCTTTCGGGTTCAGGACGAGACTGGCAAAGATCAGAATCGTGGCGGTTCCGACATGAGTATGGTACATACCTTCCTCCCATGACGTTGCTATCACCGCTGAAAATCTTGGTTAAGCTGCTAACTACGACATCTGAGTATGGGAGGACATTAACATTTAGAAGATTCCCGACGGTCTCATCGACAACGACATAAAATTCGTACTTGTCGGCCAAGAAACGAATTCGCTCGAGATCTGGGGAGCGGAGTAACGGATTTCCAGGAACTTCGGTAAAGAGAGCTAGGAATCGTTCGCCGTTCTCCAGTCGCTTCTCCAAATCGTCAAGTTCTTCAGCCGAGCCAAATCCGTAGAACTGGCAGCCTGGACCGAACTTCTCTACAATCTTGAGTGTGTCGATATAAGGAAACCTGGACCAGTGAGTGGGAGAACTACGAAGTCGAGAAGATTTCGTACCCATAGACGATGCTCTTCAGCGGACCCCTGGTCGCCATTGTATTCCTATGAGCGTTGAAAATTGCGCTCATGCCACATGGGTATAGGTAAACATCATCCTCGGAGAAGTCGGCGACGTTTCTGACCCTGTCAACATCTGTTTGTAGAGACAGCGCCTCGTTCAACCCAACGTCAGCTGTCAAAGAGCCAGCTATCCGCCGCCGTACCGCCGTCTTCGCGTTAGCAGCCAGCGAGAGATTTAGATTGCGGCCAAATCTCTCCTCAACAAACTGAGTGGGATCGTGAGGTTCGACATTGCCGTTGGCCGTATCTCCGTTGCTACTGAAGTCGACAGATGTCTTTTTCTGGTAACGTTTCGGGCCTTTGCCCAGTGTCGGCGTCTCTTTGACCGTCTTGACGTCGACTAGAGCACCTTTCTCGAGCTGGCTGAAGCAAAATTCCGCTCGCCGACTAGAGACACCATCGCCTGAATGTTGCCAAAAGTTCTTGGCGATATTGAAGTGAGATGCGGGGAAGAGGACCACAGAAATCTTGGGAGATATCAGAGCGTATTCGTCTGATCGGTCTTTTTCTGAGAGCGGAACGAGATCCACGATTCGCACGTTTGGGCCAAGTTCAGGCTGTTGTGTGGCAAAGAAGTCCTTGCACCTCGACGCTGGGGCATGTGAAGGGAAGAGGAGGGCGCGTTCGCCCGGCTGCCCGTGTTTCTCTAACACAGCTGCCTCAAGACGTAGAATGAGTTTGTGTATGAAGAATCTTTGTCGTTAGCAAGAAAAAGCACAGCGGCGAAACGACCTTGTACCTTGGATAGCCCGTTTCCATCTTACTCGTAACCCACTCTTCACCCTCTTCATACGCAACGTTCGCTCGCCATGTCGGTAGCGAGACGCTGACAGCCTGGGCTTGTCAGTGAAGTGACGACCGACAGGTCAACGAGTGACTCACGTGCGCCGTCATGGGCGGAATGCTCCCTCCAACTTCAACGCCATTCTGTGGTGGAATTGGTACAGTCATGGTGGCCAAAAGCGATGGTTCGATACCGGTGGAATTTAGATGCAGCGATGCACAATGTTTGGGAGGGTACGGTGGCACAGCAGGTTCTACGGTTGCGCGTTCCGATTCCGATCTCGGCTAGAAAAATAAGGTTATCGGTTAAGCTCCTCAGCCACATGCACGGCCGCTGCGCCACGTCTTTTAGAGGAATTTTTATCTTCGAGCCCGCCTGCATGCTGCAACGCTCAACTACATACACTACGACTTCTGTGCATCACAAGACCGCAATGGCGCCTGCGATCAAGCGAAGAAAAATCAAGCACAACGACGAGATCAACGAGAGCGTTGCCGGCGATACTTCCCATGGCACACATGCGAGCGCCGGAAGCTTAGCGGAGGAGCTGGACGAAGACGACACGAGCGATGCCGGGCATCAAGAGCAAGCAAAAAATCCTGGACCAGTACCCAAACGCGCATTGGTGTCGAAGACAAGCACCGTCGCAAAACCACACAAGCGGCCGGACGCACCGCTGCAGGACGGAGTGTACACGGCCGAGTCGTTCAAGAGCAATGTGTTCAAGCTACAGATCGACGAGTTGCTGGAGCAGGTCAAGCCAAAGTACGGGAAGAAGGAGGCGCCCGCAGAGAATGCCATGCGCATACTGAAGAGCGTGATCGAGCAACTGCCCAGTCGCGCGCCGTTGTCGGTATGCAATACTGTCTGGGAAATGATCCTCGAATGCTGATAGCGCACAGGTAGCCGAAGCGGAGACGACCATGGGAGCGGCCGGCGTGACTATTCCCTTCCCGAGTCCACGTCCCCCTAAAGAAGCGAAATATACGTTGCAATACGAGCGCCCCTCAAGCATAAATGCGACCGGAAGCTATCCGCTGAAGGTCGCAACTCGAACGGACGGCGGCCTGGCGATTGATCTCGTGGTAGCCATGCCGGCAGCCATCTTTCAGGACAAAGATTATCTCAATTTTCGCTATTTCTACAAGCGCGCCTATTACCTGGCCTGCTTGGCCGCGGGGATCAAAGAGTCGAGAGAGCACAGCTTCGCGCTCTCGTTTGACAGTTTGAATGGAAACCAGCTCCAGCCAATCATAGTCATCCACCCAAGTGGGAACGGCCCTTCGGACTTTTCGAGCTCCAAGTGTCGAATTAATATTCTCCTGACCTTCCCGGACAACATCTTCCCGCGGACGAAGCTTCTTCCCGGGTCGAACTGCGTGCGGCCCAAGGGGGAGGATGACGACGGCGCGAATCGACGTCTCGCCCCAACACCATTATACAACTGCACCCTGCAGGCTGATGCCAATGTCACATCCTATCTCAAGCTGCTACATGCCACGTCTGGGAAGTGTGACGCTTTCAAGGACGCTTGCATTCTGGGACGTGTCTGGCTAAAACAGCGTGGCTTTGGCAGCAGTTTGCGCAAAGGCGGTTTCGGCAACTTTGAGTGGTCCGTCGTCTCTGCAATTCTCCTGCAACCGAATGATGCTTCTGGACCGCCGCATCTTTCACCAGGCTATAGCAGCTATCAACTGTTTAAGGCCACGCTGCAATTTCTGGCGCGGTACGATTTGTCGAAGACGCCTTACATATCCCAAGCACGCGATCTACACTTTCCCAAGTTAGGGTTTGCCCCAATATTCTTCGATGGATCCCGAGGCTTAAACGTTCTTTTCAAGATGACGCCGTGGTCGTATTCTAAGCTCCAACTTGAAGCAAAGACTACTGTCGACATGCTCGGTGACTCACTGTTCGATCAGTTCGATTCAACCTTCATCCTGAGGACCGATTTGTTGAGATACCGCTACGATTCAACCTTGGAACTGCCCTTAACCGCACTCGGGCTTGACCCCAGTAGCGAGGACTACGATGAGAAGCTCCGGGACATGTCTAACAAGGTACACAATACTCTCACACGCGCACTCACCGATCGAGTCACCACTGTGGCTTTATCGGTTCCGGAAAGTGGCGCGTGGGCTGTTGGATCACCCAAGACCCCTGAAAACCCGGAAAGGCGCATCCTCATCAACTTCGCAAGCGACCCCTTGAACGCTCACCGTACAGTTGACTATGGACCCTCCGCAGAAAATAAACACGAGGCAGCTTCTTTCCGCAAGTTTTGGGGCGAGAAAGCTGAGCTCAGGCGTTTCAAGGATGGAAGCATCCTTGAAAGTGTGGTTTGGTCGAACAAAGACACATCTGCGCCAGTTCTAGAGCAAATTACACTATACATCCTTGAGAGACATGTCGGTGTAGAGGTCGGGAAGAGCGCGAGGTTTACGAGCGATTTGTTTGCAGGCCTCGTTGCCTCGGGTCGCATACAAGGTCAGTCAGGAATTTCGCCCTTTACACCGATCATGAACGCTTTCGCCGCCATTGAAAAAGATGTTCGCGAACTAGAAGGTCTGCCCCTTCAGATTCGCCATATCCGGGCTGCCGATGAGCAACTGCGCTACGCCTCGATTAATCCACCTGTTGATCGTCCAGCATCTGTTGTTGTTCAATTCGAGGCTTCCGCTCGATGGCCAGACGACCTGTGTGCTATCCAACGAACCAAAATCGCTTTCCTTCTCAAGATCTCTGAGTTACTGTCTGCTGCACACTCCGGCTTAGTCACCCGCGTGGGTCTGGAGAACTCATCACAGCCATCGCAGAACCAGGGGTATCTCGATATCACTGTCCGCGCTAAGTTTACTTTCCGTCTACGGGTCCACCACGATCGGGAAGCTACACTGCTCGAACGCCAACTCAAAGAGAAGTCCTTTGATGTGCAGTCTCGCGCCTCTGCCGCAACTGCGCTCGGTCTGTACAAGCGCAATTTCATCCACATATTGTCACATACGCAAGCTATGCAGAACCTATGTACTCGATATCCGGCACTTTCACCCGCCATCAGGGTGACGAAATACTGGTTCGCATCTCACCTTCTCATGCCTCACTTTGCACCAGAGCTTATCGAGCTACTGGTTGCAAGAACTTTTCTACAGCCACACCCGTGGCTCACACCTGCATGTGCCACGACCGGCTTTCTGCGAACACTGGCCTGGATCAGCCGTTGGGATTGGAGACATGTTCCATTGGTGGTCGACTTCTCCTCTACCGTCTCCAGCAACCCTGGTGAACCTGAGAGCGCTGGGTTGGGGAATATGAAAGTGGAAGATATGGAAAAAATGCAAACGCGATTTGAGGCGTGGCGGCAAATCGATCCTGCCATGAACCGCGTTGTCCTCTTTGCTGCTACAAATCTCGATCCAGACGGCAACACTTGGTCCGATAGAGGAAATCCAGAGAAGGTTGTCGCCTCCAGAATGACTGCACTTGCTAAAGCGGCCACGATGGCAATTCGTTCAGAGGAAGACCAGATCTTGGCTGCAGCGAACGGAGCAGATGTGGCAGAACACAGCTTCACGCCAGAGTCACTATTCATATCTCAGACCCAGGATTACGACTTTGTCCTTCACATATCGTCCAAGTATACCTCAGCCTCGAAGGGTAGAAGTTCAGAAGCGAAGTTCAAGAACCTCGAAATCCAACAGGTGTCGAAACCTACACAAAGCCCAGGAACAATGCTCATGCCACTTTTCATCGAGGACCTGCAGAATGTTTTTGGTGACACAGTGCTGTGGTTTTGGGACCCAGAGTCTCTCGACCGCGTTGCCGGATTGTGGAATCCTGGCTTGACTGGGCAACGTGCCTTCAAGGTCAAAGCTGGATGGAACAGTACCCCGGCCAAAAGTCGCAATGGGGACACGAAGGAAAAGAGCGAGAAGAATGTGGACATTCAGATTAACAAGGCGGCAATTATCAGTGAGATCAAAAGGCTGGGCGGTGAACTGATCACGAGAATCGATGTAAATAAATAGGTAGCCTGCGCTGAACATGTTTCGCGTATTCAAGTTTCAGGGCGCCCTTCGTCTACTTTTAGACTCCCAAGGAAGTCTAGAAATACAGATTGACACTTCAAACTCTCCGTAACGTAAATCTCGTGGCCTGGTCCCTCGATCACCTCCAGTCTCGACCTTCTAATCTCACCTGCGATTTTCTTCTGTTCTTCAACGCTCGTGGCGGCGCTGTTACTTGGTGCTAGGACCAACGTCGTTACGCTGATTCTGTCCAAGTATGGCCGTGCATCTAATGTCGACAAGAACTCTGCGTACTGAGCGAGACCCTCGCCAGAACTGATGCTGATTTGGTCCAAGTACCAAGGAAGGTAGGAAGCGTCGGTAATAGGGATGGTGCCGGGGATCTTTGAGAGCGCTTGGGCCCATCCTCTAGAACCGAGGATGCGGCACGCCGTGGGCCAGTCCTTGTGACCGAAAGCAAAGAGGCTGAGCGCCGGAGGAGGCAGATGGGTCGGTGTGGCGCATATAGTTAGGGAGTACAGACGTTCAGGATGTCTAGATCTGGATTAGCTCTTGTTAAAAACATATTCGGGGTCGAAAATGCATCAAGAAAGGGACTAACTTGGCCGCTAGGATTTCTCCCAGCATCCCGCCCGTGCTTTCACCTAGAAAATGACACTTTTCTACACCCAGCTGATCCAATGTGTCAACAATCTCCCCAACAATTGTCTCGACGTTATACTCGTACTTCTCGTCTTCCCTGGGATAACTAGAATGCCCATGGCCACGCAGATCGCGCCTGATGACATGGAACTGTCGCGAAAGCACAGGGATCCAATGGTACCAAAAGTCTGCGTGGCGTCCGAAGCCGTGCTGAATCAGTATCGTCTCGTGTGGCTTCCAGGCGTCAACGAAGGTATCGTGGATATAGTGCGTTAGTTGGTTATTTGGGTGACGGATGTATGTTCGGCCTTGGGCATCGCGTTCTTGGGGCATTATGCGTGATGAAGCAGTCGAGAAAGAAGATGTGAGATTTCGATCATTAACTTCGATGCTTTCATGACTGTAGCAGGAGACATCCAAGTCAACGTTTCCAAAAGGTTCCCCGCATTGCCCCACAAGGGGTACGGATTGGGATACCCCCGGGAACTCAAGGGCACTTTCATCACGAACCGCGCCTCATTTGTCGTCATCCGAATCTAGAATGCGGCTGTAGACCTTCTGAAAGGAGACAGCTGGGTAATTTCTAGCTGTGCATAGGATTGTGAGGAGCGAGGTGTTGACGTGGATTGAACAATCTGATCGGGTTAGCGTGCTGCAATAATGTATCCGAACCTCGGCCGAACAGCGTGTAGGTCCAATCAACCCTTCGTTGTGGCCACTTCTCACGATGTCCCGAGCCTCCGAATGGACATTGCGTCCACGTTATCTACCAAACATTCTGACTAGCACGCCCATGAGATTTAAGCGCAAGCAAAATTGTCGTGCGTGTCGAGGCGCAGTCATGCCCCGTCCGCATGACTGAAACGAACGATCCGTTCGAATACTCTTTGCTTAAGTATAAAGATGTCGACGTAAACACAGAAACGCGCCAGCCGCACTAGACTCGGTATTGCGAGCATCAGATTCTATGACCAGGATGACGACTAACCTCAAAACACCATTCGGCGTCTTCACTGGAAAGAATCGGGATGGGGTGATTCAGTATTTGGGCATCAAATACGCCTCTCTCAAAGACCAATTGAGCGTGCCGGTCATGATACAAGGCTATGGAGCTGATGTTGTTGACGCTACGAGGTTTGGGTAAGCGCACACCCCCCAAAAGATACCATCGGTATCAACGTGCTAAATTACTCCAGACCTCGGGCTCCTGCAATGGACGGCTGCCAGTTTGAACAAACTGTGCTCATACAGCAAGGCATAGGAATTCCAGAGACACCGAGCATGTCAGGCACCGAATGCCTCAATCTCAACATCACTGTACCGAATGCAGGAAATGAAAGACCACTTCCTATCTTGCTGTTTATTCATGGCGGAGGGTTCATCATGGGTTCGAATCACTGGCCACAGTATGATATGGCTCGACTCGTCAAGCTGTCTGCTGAGCTTGGGATGCCAATTATCGGTGTCAATATCAAGTGAGTAGCCAGTTCCTGTGCTTGGACAATGTGGCTGACTTCATTCAGCTACCGACTCGGAGTACTAGGGAACCTGACGTCTCAAGAGCTCCGTGAAGCTGGGTATCCGGGCAATAATTCACTCCGTGATCAGAAGTGTGCGATACAATGGATCAAGTCGCATATGAGTAGCTTCGGAGGCGATGCCGAGAACATTACTGTCTCCGGTGAAAGCGCTGGGTCTGGTCAGTTCCTTTATCACGTGCTTCTAAGAAAAGGGCAACAATTAACATACTGCAAGTTGCCGTTTTCAGTCACCTTTATGGCAGAGAAGCCCTCTTTAAGCGCGCTATATCCATGAGTGGAACGCCTCTCATGCTTAGACCCCTTCTGGTATCTGTCACCGAGATGACATACAGCAGTATCATTAATGCGTTCGACCTTGAAAATGCATCTGTGGACGATCGTATCAAGCGGCTTATCAACATCTCACCGGATGACCTGGTGGCGAAAACACCAATGACTACGCCACTCGTACCGTTTTTGGACGGCGACATCGTCCCTGAGTTGACAAGCTTCAAGGGCTTGGCGAACAACGCAGAATTGCTGAGTGCTGGGATTCCCGGATATCAGTGGTGTGAAGATCTCATGATTGGCGATTGTCAGCACGATGTAAGTGCTTGTTTAATTTTCAGCACGATATAAGTGATTATTTAGGCTTACGTCCTTCACAGGGAAACGTCTTCTTCTATATGGGTCTAGCGGAGCACGAATCCGGTATCGCCACAACGCTCAATACCTCCTTGACCGAAAGTATAGGCGCTTCCTCCGCAACAGCTGTCCTACAGGCTTACAACATCACCCCCACTACCCCCGAAGACTGCGCTATGCAATCTATAATCGACCTTGCTACCGACATCGCATACTATGCCCCTGCCGTAACCATCGCCCGCTCTTGGCCCGGACGAACATACTACTACCATTTCAACGAGCCGAACCCATGGGAAGGTAAGTTTAAGGGACGCTCGACACATATGCTCGATGCTGCGTACTTGTTCCAAAATTTCGCGCATAAGATGGGGGAGAAGGAGAAGGAGGTCGGCGTTGCTCTAGCCACGGACTTCATCAAGTTTACTAATGCAATCAAACCGTGGAATGAGTACGAGAGCGCGAGGGGTAACGTGAAAGTCTTCGGCCGAGGCGAAGCGACAACGTCGTCCGACATGGTTGATAATAATGCGTGGGGACGTGGGCGGAGGGAGGTTTTGTTCAAACTCCATGAGGCAGGCAAGGTCGATTTTGATGCTCTGAGTGGTGCCTGGGACCTTTTCTTGGCTGGACAGTAGTCGACTTGGACGACGGGTAAGCTCCATGCGTATGATCACATGGATGATATGGTGTTGCGGTCCTCCTGAATCTAGCCAATCAGAGAACAGCTAAATATGCACATCCAACTAAACATGTTCTGAACGCGTGTCCTTCACCTAATTCTTTTGCATTCTGCCTCGCCTTGATCGATCTTGTCGTATGATATATCTAATGCGTACCGTAGAGTGTAGCGCAGGAGTAGGACATTGGGGCGTGTTATCAGCTGGCTGGTGCACCGATCACGGCTTACATTGACTTTGCGTCGAATCGACCACCTGAGACCACTCTCGAGGCCTCAGTATGGTGGCAATTCAAATGTTGGATCCTCAGCTATATCAGACGTTTCTGTTGGAGTGGGGTCGTATGTTCTGAGGTTGGCGCAAAGATCCGAGATCGAAACATGACATTGTGGGGCAAATTACACTGCGGGGAAGCATGAATGAGGGGCGCCGGGAAGGTGCCATCCGTTGTTGGTAGCTGGGGGGAAGCTAAAATCAACTAGAAACCGGTACAGAGTAGAGCATACACGACTATAGATCGACACTGGTCGTTACTTTATTGCTTATCCGTGGACCACCCGGCTTGAGCCCCCAACCGCACACCATGACTGCATCTGGCGAGCTTCAAGATTCTCCTGTATCACACATCTTCCCGAGACTCCTGCTCACTGTACTCATGTCTACACTACTTGCAGTATCAGTATACCTTTATCTCGTACCCAATGTCATCATCGTAAGCCTCTTAAAGGTCGCCGTTCGAAGGATCTAGACTAATTCGCACGTAGGATGTAAGAAGACGCAAGCTTCCCGCAGGACCAAAAGGACTCCCTTTCGTCGGGAACATGCTTGACTTCGCCGACAGCGAGCAAGTTCGCGGCAAAGTAATCAAATGGCACAGGCAATTCGGCGACCTCTTTTACACCAAAATCGGCGGCACGGATTACGTCTGGCTTTCCTCACCTCGAGTTGTGAAGGATCTCATGGACAAGAAGTCCAGCATTTACTCATCTCGAGCACCATTTCCACTTGCCCAGGATGTGATGAGTGCAGGTCGGCGACAACTCTTCATGCCATACGGCCCTCGATGGCGATCAATAAGGAAGCATAGCCATGCTTTACTGAATCTCAATACGAGCATCAAGTACCAGCCAGTACAAGACTTCGAGAGCAAGCAGCTATTGGTGGATTTTCTGAACAGTCCAAAAGACTTCTACATGATGAATCGGAGGTATTCAGCCAGTGTCATTATGCTTGTGACATATGGATACCGGATACCATCGTGGGAAGACCCCTTGATAAAGGAAATCTATACAGTCCTCAAGAACTTTACGGAGATGACAGCCCCAGGAGCATACGCCATCGACAGCTTTCCAGGTCTCACTTTCGTCCCTGAATGGTTCCTCGGTAATTGGCGGACTCACGGAAAACGAGCCTTTGCACACGACAGCAAGGTCTACCTGGACTTATGGAATCGACTCAAACGCGAGACGGATAGTGGGAAAGCTCGGGATTGTTTTACCAAGACGTTTTACCTGAACGATCCAGCAAAGAGTGACATTGACGATTTGTCAGCTGCGTACACTTGCGGCGGTTTGATCGAAGCGGGCTCTGAGACGACGTCCACGACCCTGAACAATTTCATGCTGTGCATGACGCTCTTTCAAGATGCGCAGAAGAAGTGTCAGGAAGAGCTGGACAATGTAATTGGATCTGAGCGATTACCAGGTTGGGATGACGAGAAGAACTTGCCGTTCGTGAGGAGTGTTATCAAGGAGGTGCTAAGGTGGCGACCAGTGAACAAATTTGGCATGACACATGCAACGTCCGAAGACGATTGGTACGAAGGCCAATTTATACCCAAGGGCACTGTTGCCGTGCTCAATTGGTGGGCTATACACCGCGACCCAGACCTTTGGAAGAATCCCGACGACTTCGACCCCTCCCGTTACCTGAATAAATCGCTATCTGCAGCAGAGTACATCAATGCGACAGATCCTTTTGAGCGTGACCATTTCACCTACGGTGCTGGAAGACGGGTGTGTCCAGGTGTTCACGTAGCAGAGCGCTCACTCTGTACGTAATGTCCACGTATGAAATGCATGCGAAACATACACTGACTTCGTACACCAACCTTTAGTCATCAACGTAGCTCGTGTGCTGTGGGGTTTCGATATCAGAAAGAAGAAAGGAGCAATCGGAGAGGTAATGGAACCAACGCAAGACATGGTCAAAGGGTTCTTCTCGGTGCCGATCCCGTTCGAGTGTGATATTACGCCGAGAAGCGAGGCCCGCGAGAAAATTATGAGAGTGGAATTCGCGAAGGCGGAGAAGGAAGGCATCATCTTTTGAGCATCTTATCTAGGTATAGTATGCTAAACAATACCTACAGCTTCGTCTTGACTTGCTTGTCCTCATTAATAACCCTCTTGGCAATTCGAAATCCTTCAATCGCGGCGGGCCTTTGCACCAGCCAGCGCTTATAATCCGTACGCAACCAAAGCAACTCTCACAAGTCACAGTACCCTCCTACTTGCAGCAACGTCTCTCTAAACTCAATTTCACTGACCCCATTCCTCAACAAGACCGGTTTCGAAGAGTGCTTTGTGTGTCTTTTTGACTTCCTTCGGCGGGGCTATTGTGATGGTTGGGGGGTAGTTTCGTCGGGGCGGCGTCAAGCTACCCCGCATGCTGCTGCTTGAAACGGCCTAAATCAGACGGCGGTATAGTTCCGTCCGATGTGGGGTCATGTTCCTCCACAACTACCGTGTGAACGGTCCAGCAAAACACACACAAGCGGAAACACAATGATGCCGAGCTCTTGAAGAGCTGGTTCTTGCAGCTTTCTCATTTCACATCACCCCCAAAAGACCCAACCGACTCCGCTCTTAAGCCACCGAAAACAAAACCGGGAAACCAGAAAGAGTACAGCTATCATGACCAAACCGGTGGCTATCGTGACCGGCGCTGGTAGCGGCATAGGTCTCGCCGTAGCAACTCATCTTTACTCTCTTAATTACCGCGTTGTGATCGCGGATATGAATCCTACTACGGGCGTTGCCGCCGCAAATGCTCTCGGCCCAGACGCCCTCTTCATTCAAACGGACGTCGCAAGCTACCCGTCTCAGGCGCGACTCTTCAAGCAGGCTTATGAATGGGGCGGCAATCGCCTTGATTTTTGCCATGCCAATGCTGGAATCGACGACAGACAGCTTCTATATGATGGGAAGGAGAAGGAGGAGGTGGATGAAGAGGGCTTGGTAAAGCCGCTGAACACGAAGAGCATGCAGGTCAATCTCGAGGCTGTTATCCAAGGTCTGTGGTTGTTCAAGTACTATGTAAGAAGGAGCAAGGAAGCTGGAGGAGGGAAGGGCAAGTTTGTGGCGACAAGCTCGGCTGCGGGGTTGTAGTAAGTTTGCGAACAGCTCTTGTCTTGGAAACTGCTAGCATGTCTTCTAACATTATTTGACAGCTTCATGACACAGAATCCGCAGTATACAGCCTCGAAATATGGCGTCGTCGGCTTTGTTCGAGCGGCTGGTCCAATCATGGTCAAAGAAGGAATTACGGTGAATGCCATCTGCCCCGGCTTCATCCCGACGAATCTTTGCCCTCCACAAATCCTTGAAGTATGGCCCAAAGAACACATCACGCCACTCTCGACAGCTATTAAAGCCATCGACGCGTTCCTTGGGGATGAAACAATGAGTGGACAAACCGTGGAGCTTTCGCAAAAGCAGATTTACTTCAGACAGTGCGTAGATTGGGCAAATGATAGTCAGAAGTGGGTCGGGGAGGAGAGTCAAAGTATCTGGGACGCGGCGTATTCGAAAGTGCCAGAAAAGAAAGGATATTCATGATATATTATGTTCGATCCACTTAGTGCTCGATATCAACAATGATCTTTCCTCTTACTCTTCCCCCTTCCATGTGTGCCCGGATCGTCTCCCAGGCATCACTTTCATCATTGAGGATGCCTTTCACAACTTCTTGAACCACAACTTCTACGTCGCCGCTCTTGCCAAGCTGCGCTACTTTGTCTAGGAGCTCAGATTGCGGGTTCAAGAAGATGTTTCCGTAACGCGGGCCAAATAGGTACCCGGAGATGTAGCGGACCATGGACGCAGGGTGGGTGAGGTACGTTATTGGGCCGCCCATGGAGACACGGGATGTTTTGTCACCGACTATGGTTACGTAGGCGCCGTTTTTGTGAAGAAGGTCGTGCTATATCTATTAGCACGTCCACATAGACTGTTCCGTAACGAGAACGTACCCAGTGTTTGAACATCTCGACACCACCAACGCAATCGATATAGAGATCGTACTTTCTCCCTTCCGGCCGACCTTCCAATAAAGTCTTCGCTACGTCTACCTTCGTATAGTCCACAATCTCATCTGCACCCAGCTGCCGTACGAAACTGGCATTGGAACCTGAGCAGATGCCAGTTACGTGGCAATTGTACAATTTCTTTGCAAGTTGCGCGCACCACGTCCCCACGCCACCACTCGCGCCCGAGACAATCACTCTACGCTTGCAGTCTTTTGCGGTTGCAGAGGGTAGCCAGTCTAGGCATGCGAACGCGGTGAGGGCGACGAGAGGTACCGCCGCGGCTTGGTTGTAGGACCAGCCGGTAGGAATCTTAGAGATAGGGTCTGAGGGGCTCACAGTCACGTACTGCGTGAATGTTCCGTCCCCCACCTGCATTTGAGACTGTCAATAATTGCTCCCATAAATGTGTACACCCCGCAATGATAATGAGTGCGCTGTAGATACAAGTAAACATACCGGCCTCATGAAAAGCCCGAAGACTCTATCGCCTTCGGACCACTTCGTCTTCAAGCCTTCCCCTACACGAACAATTTCGCCGGCATAATCTCGTCCGATACCCTTCTCCTTCGTGCCAGCAAACCAGCCGACAAGTTGACTTCCCCAGATCTGGATGTCCGCGGGATTTATCGCTGCAGCATGGACTTTGATAAGAAGCTCATTTGGACCAGGAGGTGTGATGGGGGTGTGGTTTATGTGTGGAGATGTGGACGGCTGGGTGTATGTCAAGGACTTGTTTGATGTCGCGACGGAGGACATTTCGCAGATGTATGGGATGGTGGTCAGTGTTCAGAAGGAATCTCACTGTAAATGTGGCAAAACAGATGCATAGAAATTAACAGCTTACTAATATCGAAACTTGTGGTAATGGCCCGCTTTTTGTTTTGGATACCTGCGTGAATTTGTTTACCAGTATTCAGTGCGAACGAGCAACAGCGATCAAATCGGCTAAGCCCTGGCTTTCCCTGGATATCCGATCAGTGCATTTGTTGTTGAAGTAATTAATAGCGAGTCTAGGGAGTTCGCCTCTACAAGCTACCCCGCAATCCGATCCCGAAGAGGATGACGTGCTGACCGGGGTACGACCAAGTAAATCTGTAAGAGTTGGAATATGTAACACTCACTACTCATACACCGATTCAGTATTGGCAAAGCAGTCGCGAACCCTCAAAGCTCATCCACGCAGACCCCAGCACATATTGTTACACGTTGGACCCGGCGTTGTCTTAAGATTGCGAAGCATTTTCTCCTCCCATTTTGGGTCAATTCCACGACTCCTACATGCGTCGCACCTCTATACTACTATAGATTTACAAAATTTGCCTTCCGAATGCGTTCCCCGTACCGGATAAAAAGGAAGGGGATAGGTACCAGCAATAAGCCCACGAATCCCAACAGCGAGTTGCCCCAACCGTATCCCATTGCTGCGTACATCTTCTGTGAGCTCAGCGGTAGCAGTGCAGCACAGAGGGATCTTAGCACAGTATTAGCGGCCATGGCGCTCGCTGCATGCACAGTGTACACATCCACCAGATAGGTGCTTGCCGGCATAAAGGTCATCAGTAGACCAAACCCAATCACTCCGGTCCCTACAATAGGAACCATGAAGTGTGTTTGTGCTTGTACACTCCAACCGTACCAGAACAGCCCAATGGGCAGGAATGGGCCGCCTGCCGCCATGATGTAGAGGCGATGTTCGGGTTTGAAATCTCCGCGAGCGATGTGCTTAGCCGCCGTCTTATTGCCATAATGCGTGAAAACTAATTGCCCAATTAAAGATCCTATGCCTAGACCTAGGAATGATAGCCCGATCATGCCGCCATGCCAGCCATACTGTGTCTTGAAAACAGCGGTGAATGTGGTGAAAAGGACATAAAGGTAGGCGTATGTAATGGCGACGTAAATGGACATTGCGAGACAGATATATGATCGGGTAAGCATCTTGATAGGGCGTACAATGGAGAACTTGAAGAGATCCCTAGGCGAGAGTTCGCTAGCTAGGTTAGAGCGGAGCTTCTGGTTCCCGGTTGAGGCCCGGAGTCGCTTTGCTTTTCGTTCGAGGATCACGGGGGCGGATGTTTCGTTCATCAAAAAGATCGAGAGAATGAGGAACGTGCCAGCCTATATGGCTCTTAATAAAAAAAAACGTCGTCTTCGAGCTTGATTGGACGTACAATAATGGCGACAAACCAGAAATTCCACCGCCAGCCTTTAGCCTCGGTAAGGAAGCCACCGATGATGGGCCCTACGCACGGTCCGAGGGCTATAGTCATGGTTAGAACGTGCAGAGTATTCGCTAGAATTTCTTACTCGGTCCCATCATCCAGACTACCATGGCAGTGCCTCGTTGCTCCCTAGAGATTAGATCGGCAATCGTGCCACCACCCAGCACCAACGGCGCCCCTCCAAAACAGCCCATGAAGAAGCGAAACGTGATGAACATGCTCATATCCGTCGAGAGAGCAGCTGCAATGCAGCAGAGAACAAACAGCGAATTGCAGCTGTGATACAGCGGTAAACGCCCATACATCTCGGAGAGTGGCGCAATGACTATTCCTCATAAGTGCGAATTGAATACGCCAGAAGTGTATAACTCACTCAATGGTCCTACGGCGAACCCAAGCACGTATACGGACACCATGAAGCCCGCCAACATATCATCCGTAGAGTGGAACGTGTTCATAACGTCAGGCACACCTGGGGCGAACATGCTGGAAGCCAGCGGCGTCAAGAACGTGATTGCAGACACGAGCCCAACCGCACCCCATTTCTTCAACGCAGCCCAGTTCATCGGGTTTTGAGGATCATTGGGCCCATCCCAGAAGACGGTGTTTGGATCATCCTCAGGTACCTCTTCGACCTCCTCCTCGCTTGATATTGACCCTTCTCTTTTATTCTTCTCGACATCCTTGTCTAATGCGGATGGCGAGCTCTTCTCCGGCTTGTGACTAGGTGCATCGCGGGGAAACTTGCGAAGCGAGCCGACGTTGCTGGATTTGTCTGCATCGTGTCCCTCTCCCGCGGCAAGTTCGATGATTTCGCTCCGGCTAGGGTGGCGATATAGCGGTTCAGGCATGGTTCTGATGGCAGACAGCTTTCCCGGTGCCGTTGGCTTTTGTGAGCCGGTCGCTCAGAGATGAGACGATCGGTCGACGGATGGCACGATGTCGCATACCAATTGCAGCGTTAATTGCGAGCGCAGCAAATGAATGCCAGGGTGCAACGCACCGAGCTTTCTTAAAGTTAATGTGCTAGAGGAAAGGCTCACGCATCTCGTCGGATCGCCTTGGAACGAGCCGTATGAAGAGAGGGAATGAACGAGGACGTACGGACACAAATGCTACCCGCAGATATACAACAGTGCAAGAGCTGGGGACGGCCCTGTGTGCTTCGTGCTGGCGCGGGGATATCACCCCTCCTGCTACGGATACTTATTAAAGGGCGCGCTCGATAGCTCGTCATGGGACTAGCGTCCTGAGTGCCGCTTTGCCGACACTGCGGAATCCCACCCGCATAGCCATCCCATTTCAAGGTGCCAAACACCGTTATATCCGCATGATGAGCAGGCAAGGCCGCCCAATCTTCACCGCTACCTGCTCCATACGAGCAGTAAAGAGCGCAACTGAATGGACTGTGGAGGGAAAGTGGAGGCGCAGCCGACGATCCCTACTCTCGGGCATTGGGTAGGCATGGACCTGGTGGGTTTTGTGAAGCTTGAGAGACCACCCGAGGTTAGGCGCCCCATCCTCCACAAAGCTTGCATGCAATAGGCTCGGCCGACATGCACGCACGGATCGCATCAGGCAATTGACCAGCCGACCTTATATCCGGAGGCAAAGAAATGTCATCGGGAAAAGGCATATTGCTGCGTTCGGGAGCGTCGACTTGGTTCGTCTGAGCATGCCGAAAGCTGAGTGGAAGGTATGTTTGATGTTGAATGCGAACGTGGGATGGCGTGGCTCGTGGACTAGCCGACATTGACAGCTCTTTATTTGGGCTTGAGCGATGCTTTGGATAGGCCTCTAAATAGTCCAATGGAACTCACAGTTCCTCAACTCGTACCTGTACCCACTGGACCAGACAGATATAGTCACGGCTGACCCAAAAAACGTTGCATCCACCAATAATCGGTACTTCAAATCATTTTTCCGTGCTCATAAGCGGGGTGCGGTAACGGATCCGAAATTCCATAGTTCCCATAAAAGTCCACGTTGCTTTTTCGCCGCGCTTGCATCGAATCTTCCAAATCCTGAGAGACAAATATGTCCATACCTCCGCTCTGTTCGGTGTTCTTATCCTCGGACGAGAGCTTGTACCCCACTCCCGCAGAGGGATTAGGCGACATGACAATCGACTTGTTGGTACGTAGAATCCGGAGCCAGCGTGATTCCGCATGTCGTTTGAAGACGTCTTCCAGATCGAAAAGGTCCTGCATCGAGAGAGGATAGAATTTGCCAGAGCGAAATTTCCAGAAGAACAGGACTGAGAGCTCGATGGTCTCGACAGCTTGAAGGGGCGCAAGTAGCCAGTCTACGGCTTGCATGAGGTCCTTGGTCATGTGTACCTGGTCTTCTATCCGGTCCTGCTTGGAGATGATGGTGTAGTTCCACTCTACGTAAAAGTGGACGTGCGTGACAAATTTCAGCATAGGCAGCTGTGAGATGTGGGGCGAGTAGTCGAAGTGGCAGTTGTTTCCACGCGTATTCCGGAGTTCCGCATGTAGTGTGAGCTTGCTCTTTCGAAAATAATTCTGTAAAATTTCGTCACGCAATTGCTTGTTGATGAGGAGTAGGTCTGGATGTATCCTGTGTGCTTTTGGTACCGAATGACCATATCCAAAGATGTCGTGTCGCCAAGGCTCGTAAATCATATCTGCGCCCCAGAGGCATGTGTGGAGTTCAGGTCGTACTTCGTCGCTGGCCATCTCTGGTAGAACGAACTCGAAGACGCGGTCTCTGATCTCTTTCGGCAGACCCAGGAGATTGGAACTCAGTTCCCTTGGATTCAGGTCGAGTAGCATTTCAAGCTCGCGGAGAAGCATGCTCTGCCGTTGCACGGAAAAATCCTCACTCCCAGTGGACATTACCGAGAGCTTTTTGTCTGCGAAATCCATTCTGATCGTGTAGGGTGGTACGAATTGATCGTATGGCAAGCGGAAGTATGATTCCGATGACGGGAGAAGGCGGAGATGGACTATCGAGGTTGTGGATACGCAGAAGTCGTAGAGAACGACTCGGAACCTATGTACAGAGAAGAATGATTTTGTGCACAAGGCCAGACAGATCTCAACCAGGAGGGCTCATCTTTGTGCTTGCCAGAGTCTCGGGCTGAGCCCGAGTCATGACCAGGGGCGCTTGGTCGTTCCCGCCTCGCTTCAGAGTGAGGAAACTGTCACGTGCATCACAGCAGGGGAAGCAGGGGTCCGAGCGTCGGTTTCGTGAAGGTCTCACGCTTGGCCATCCGACGTCTACACCCTCGTTGATTGATGCAAAGCGTTCGTCTTTCAAACAGCAACAGCGGCATCGTAGCTTGCGACGTGCGAACATGCTCTGCGCAGCGAACCAAGACGTTGGCACCTTTGCGTGCTTGGGTTTATTCAGCGATGAAACGGAGGAATTCTGATTATCCCCGCTCTTCTAGCTTCTAGTTATCTCCTACATGGATGATGGGCTCTGCACTCTAATACGTGTCATCACGCTCCCGACGAAGTCACCAAAAGTGGGATGGACCAAATACCAACAAAGCCAGCAAGTGTGCTGAGCCGTCGAGCAGGATACGATACCGTCCCGCAATCCTTGTCATCTATTCAGTGCAATGCATGCCAATTGACTCGTGGTATTTCTGGCTAGTTTTTACCGGTACGTCTATATCAAGATTTAGATCATCCCTCACATGTTCCACTCGCGTTATTTGAGCGCCAACAGTCGTCCAATGGTGGTAGTATTAGGCGCGGCCTAGAAAGTCGATAAACCCCCATGCAAGAAGACACCAACGAGTGGATAGTGGATATAACGCGCACCCGTCGACCTTTTCCACGACAACTCAACGTAACCATGTATAAGCCCGTGCAAGCGCCGTTGACCGCTCAGCACTTGAGAACCGCGGGACCGGGAATCTTGTATGGCGTTCCGTTGCCCTTCGGCTGGCCCTGCTTGTCGTAGATGCTGATCAAGATGCCAGGGTCGTTGGCAGAGTACGCGCCGGGGAAGGAAACAGTCTGGCTTCCGGTGCTGGTTCCTGAGCTCTTGACATTGATTTGGGCGCATCCCTATCGCTTGGTTAGCACCGTTGCTCGTCTGTTCAACGTTTCCGATTCCGACTCACTATGTAGAACTGAGCCTGGCTCGGCTTGCTCGCCGAGTGCAATGCGACTATTTCCGCACGAAGCAGGTACTGGCCGGGAGCCACGCAGGAAGGCATCGTGAAGTCGACCCAGCCACCAGCCGCGATCATCCTATCGACACCCCAGCTTCCAGAGCCATCGAGTCCGTCCTCGAATACTTTGAACCATTTGAGGCCTTGACCGGAAGCAGACGCGGCGTTATCGACCTTTGCCCTGAGGGAGTATTAGTTCTACCCGGAGAGACTAAGAGGAGATGCCAGTGCGCCTGGTGGCTTACATGTAGAATATGGTGGGGCCTGGTACTCTATCAGCACATGTGTACTCATGCAAGTGAGGTGGATTCAATACCCTTGTGAGAGGCGGCGATCGGATTATCCTTATCACCAGGGACTTGTGCACCACCAATAACATGTCCCCACATAACGCCAACTTTATCACCGGCGCTGACATCGATGATTTTGGTGGACACGGGTGTCCTGAAGCCACTGTTGCAGGCAAAGTTTGCGTCGTTTACATTTTGAATGGGGTTGTTGGAGTTGGGAGTCCGAATACCAACGAGTTGCCCATTGTCCTAGCGAGGCTGTAAGCAATAGGGCTGCCTTAGCAGGGAAGAGATATTGACGGACCGCGCCGTTGATGCGAACGCGCTGAGCAACGCAATGGGCAGAGCCAAGTGCCGGAAGGAGGGCGAGAACGGCTGTGGTGAAGAGCTTCATGTTGGACGAAGTCAATGAATGGACTTGTTCAGGTTCAGATGGCGTACAACGATATGAAGGTCGACGTGGATGCCGGTGGAGAAGGCAAAGCACGCACGATGGGGCAGTTATATAGTCATCCTACTATGCTCTACCAGACATGCGGTCGACCATTGCAGAAACAAGATGACGATCCTTCACTCTATCCCGAGCCTAAGATTCGTGCATGGTACCAAGGATCAATAAAGGTGCCGCAGTCATCTGCTCGCAGCGCATGCTCCCCACAGTCTACTCCCCACAGTGGTGCCCATCTACTAGCATTGGGCGATGGCTTCAGTCGCCAGTAGAGTCTTTTGGTTAGCCCTTGGCCCCGTACCAGGCAAGGGTTTCGATTTCACAGGGAATATTGATTGGGCGGCAATCTCGAAATGCGCTGTACATGAGATTTGGCGATATTGACGTTTCATATAATGTACCGGGCCGGTGGTGGTACCAGGTCGATAGTGCCGCGAGGGTGGTCGAGAAACGGACACGGCTGGTCGACTCGGTGCTGCGAAACGGTGGATACAGGTTGCTGTATGAGGCGTTGCAGTCAGATTGGAATGTGTTGAGCTGAGGTGCGGATGAGTTGCGGCCAGAGGACGTAAGTCGGAAGTCGGGGTCGCTGCGACGATCTCTGATGGGCTCCGCGTATAGTCGCCGTCTTGGCCAATATCAACGACTGGCGCTTGGGCGTACAACGGTTGACGAACGCCACGGTCATGTTACCGGCGTCCGTGTCCGCATGTCCGGGAGTGCCGGCAGATGCTCTCCGCATTTCAAGGTTGCGACGCGCAGATGGCCCAGGGTGATGCTAGACGGGGTCGCTGTCTCGCATCGTGTCGTCAACGTCGTGTTCCACGTCGTTGTCCAGCCTTGCGCCTTGCTGTTTCTCTCTCTCTCTCTGTCTCTCTCCTTGATAGACGCATTGTTCGACGTGATGGTAGCCTTGCAGGTCTCATGGCGTGACGGCGACGGTGCAAGTGCACGAGCGGCGGTGCACAAGCGACGGTGGACGAGCGACGAGGCTGGGTGCCAAGCCCAGGACAGAACCATGACCTCACCAGCCTGACAGCGCCGATGCACGTCGCCGACAACAAAAGCCTGGAAGCTGTGTTTCCTCTACCTGTGGCTTCCTCTCTCTCTGTCTCTCTATCTCTTTCTCTCTCTCTCTCTCTCTCTCTGTGCGATTCCCGGCACGCACCAAGTCGAATTGAATCGAAACGAATCCGCATCTGAAACGCAGCCTTCTCCCAGACAGTTCCCCCGCCGCCTCATCATGGCGACACCGCGGCCCGTGACGCCCTCGGCGGGCTACAGCTCCATCCCCACGCCGCAGGACCCCGCGCATCTGAGCCGTGGCTATGGCGAGCCTGCTCCCCCCGGCATCAGCAGCGCCAGCGAGGCTACCGATTTCGCGACGACGCCGGCCCATGGCACCGACGCCTCGCTCCTCTCGCAGTCGCTGAAGCGCCACGAGAGCACGCGCATGGGTCGCTTCGAGGAGAACTTCGACGCGCGCACGCGCGGATCCTCGGTGCTGGGTGACGGCGACGGCGACCGCGAGCGCGACCACGACCTACCCGAGCGCTCCGCCTCTCGCGCCTCGACGCTGAACCACGGCGCCGCGCCCTCCCGCAGTGGCACGCTGAAGAAGCGCAACTCGGTGAAGCGTACGGGCAGCCTGAAGCGCAGCGGCAGCCGGCGCAGCCTGCACGCCGGCAGCATCCGTGGCGTAAACACCGACGACGACGAGCCCGCCTCGGGCAAGCACAACAGCGTCTTCTACACGCCCGTGCCCACGTCGGGATCGCCCACCGAGATCCTCGCCAACCGTTTTCAGGCCTGGCGCAAGCTGCTCAAGGACCTCATCGCCTACTTCCGCGAGGTAGCCACATCGTACGAACACCGCTCCAAAGCCCTCCTCAAGGTCTCCAACGTCATCAACAACACCAATGCCCCGCCCGTCTTCCTCGTCGAGGGCGGCCTGAACGACGCGAATCGCATCCTGCGCGACTACCATAAGCAGGCCGTCTCCGAGTCGAACAAGGCCAAGGAGATCGAGCACGATGTCATCAGCCAGCTTTCCGGCCTCCGCGCCGATCTCGCCCAGAAGATCAAGGAGATCAAGTCGCTGAGCGGTGACTTCAAGAACGCCGTCGACAAGGAAAAGGAGACCACGCGCAAATGCGTTGCCTCGTTGGAGGAATCGTTATCTCTTGTCGACTCCGATCCTGCTGCCATTGCCGGCAAAGGCGATCCGTTCGTGGTTCGTCTAGGCGTCGACCGTCAAGTCGAACGCCAGATTGACGAGGAGAACTACCTGCACCGAGCCTATCTGAACCTTGAAAATTCGGGCCGCGAGCTTGAATCCATCGTCGTTGGCGAGATCCAAAAGGCTTACAATGCCCTGGGCAGTATCCTCAAGCGCGAGGCAGACGAGAGCTACTCCACCATTGAGAAGCTCCGGAGCGGCCCGGTCGGCATGCCTAGAGACATGGAGTGGAATCAGTTTGTGACCAAGGACCCGCATTTTGTTAATCCCAACCTTCCCCTTCGGAGACTAGAAGGCAAGTAGCACTGTGGTGCTGGTCGAATCTTTGCTGACTCTGCGTAGACATCGAGTATCCCGGCAAGCATCACCCAGCAGCCGCCGAAGTACGCGCGGGAATGTTAGAGCGTAAGTCCAAGTACTTGAAGAGCTATACACCTGGGTGGTACGTGCTGTCACCGACGCACTTGCACGAGTTCAAGAGCGCGGATCGCATATACACCCAGCCTCCAGTCATGTCCCTGCTCCTGTCCGACCAGAAGCTGGGTAGCCGTTCGCAACCCGGTAGCAGCTCGCACAAATTCGGTGAGTCCTGCTTCAGCCTGGCCCAAGTTGTACCCACTAAGACTCGATAGTTATCAAAGGTCGGCAAACAGGTTCAATGCACAGAGGACACACATGGGTCTTCAGGTAAGCAGCCGACTTGCATCGATCCGATTCGTATTGACACCGGGCAGAGCTGAGACCTACGACACCATGCTGGCTTGGTACAGCGACATCTCCAACCTGATCGAGAAGACTGGTGACGAGCGCAACGCATTTGTGCGTCGGCACACACGAAGCATGAGCACAGGAAGCGCACGCTCCGTGAGCTCTGACGGTGGGCTAGAGGAGGATGAAGCCGACCAGGTCCCATTCTCCGCGCAACAATCAATGTTGAACCAGCCGACGCAAGAGGCCGAGCCCGCGCCGAGTCGTCCCAGTCCAGGTGGGCGCTTCCCATCCGATATCCAAATCAACCGTGGCTTACAAGCACCCCTCGGGCCTTCCAGTGGCAGCTCATCGGAAGTCGGTAATGATTTAACAAGCGCTTCCGGAGGGCTTCAAGGGACGTATCCTTCCTACCAACCCGATCCGAGCCAGTACGATCAACGCAATCAGTACCAGCAGTACCAGCAGCCGATCCCAAGTCACACTTACAATCAGGATGTCTATGGGTACAATGTCGAATCTTTTGAAAATCCAGCACCTGTTCCCGCGCCTGGGCCTGTATCTGTGCAATCACAAACCTCCTACTACGCGAAGAATCCGCCAACGAACCCAGCGCCGAACGATTACCAGCAGCAACCCCAATCTCAGCAGGCCTATCGAACCGAACAGTCTTTCGGGCGGCATGACAGCACTTATGGTAACTGGATGACGCCAGCGACCGGCGGCGCCGCACTCGGAGCTCTCGGCGTTGGCGCATACGCCCATCACCAGCAGGACCCAACTATACAAGACAGGCAACAGCCACAACCTTCCCTCGCCGATTCCAAAGAAATTACAACCCAGCCAATACCTGAGCGACATCCCGACCACACAGCATTCCTGACCAGTCCCGTTGTTGCACCCATACTCCTCCCTTCAGAGGGGGAGGCCGAGAGCTTAGCCACGACTCCATCGGTAGCCCACCAACCTTTTCTAGGCATGCCTGAGGCACTTCTTCCCGCCGCTGCCCCGGACACGGCTGCAAATGGCAGGCCAATGAACCCTGGGATGGGGAAGAGGCAGAATACTGATTTCAGTGTGAGTGACTTGCATGTTCCGGGCGAGTATCCGAAGACGCCTGGTGTGTAAAGTTGTTCGTGTGAAGCGGCGTCTAGGAGGGTTCGTTTTCTTGTGCTTCGACTTTCAGGGCCAAGATTATGGCGAGTGCCATCTGTGTAGAAGGATCTACGGCCTTTTCATCGGTCGTAACTGCCATGGCGCTGGTATTAAGGGGGCCACGTTCTGGCGTCTTATAAAGCCAATTTTGGAAAGGCTACACACACATCGGACGCGTCTCTTTATCATCTCAGTTCTGCTATACCATCTCTTTACTCCGTGATGTCTCTTCCTATTCTTATTTCGGCGTGGGTGCCTGTGTCTTTGTCATTTTCGCGTCTTGTTCCTGGTGGCTATAATATAGGACATTGATAGGTTGACCGGCAGCTCGATTGAGGCGACGCTGGGTCGCATCATTTCATGTCACGGGTGTGCACTTAATGTTGCTCAAGTCAACTCGTCGCAGTCTGTTCAACTTACACAGAAGACCTTCAGCACGTAACATCTTATATTAGTCTCCCTTGCTGTGTTGAGCTCCTGATCTATTTTGGGCTCCGGGCTGGACTTGTAGTCATCGGCAACGCATCATTGCAGGCCCGTGGCGTATGTTCTGAAGGGAAATCTCGAAGCAGAGAGACCGTCCTGTTGAGCGTCAAGCGTCACAAGCGGCTTTATGGATGGCAAAGTCGACGGGGTATCTACAGATTGAATGCAGTTGGCATACACCAACAAACTCCGCTATCCGTTTCGTCCCAAACTTACATCCTACACCGAGTCCAAGTCTGTCATGTACACGTCTATAAACAACTCCAGGCGGCCAAAGAAAAGCATCGACATTGCTCTGTGCAAGTTCACCTTTAGCTAACCCTCAAATCGATGTCCTGAACTTCTTGCTGGGAGACATGCACATCAGCCCACTGTCTGCAAGCCTCTTTGAACGTATGGCTGGGCCGGTTCCCAAATCAGAAGGCCCCGAGTCAATCGAAAGGTCTTGGACACGCTGCACAGGCGGACTGTCCCTAAGACGCGGAAAAGATCAGCACAGCTTCTTCCATACTGCATGAGCCAAGACCGGGGTACAAGATGCGTTGTAGAAGTAAACCATCGAGGAGTCCAGTCTAGGACAATACATGCAAAGGCCCCTCTGCATCGACTTTGCAAAGTATGACTTTGTACCCCGACCTTCAGATGTGATGTGCAAAGATCTACTGTAACAGCTTACTCGGTCGGGACCCCCTCCAGAACTGGGAGATCCTCAAACTGGGTGTCCGTCTTGATCACCTGCTCCTCGGCAGCGGCGTCCTGCATCTCGATGTCCTTGGTCTCCGGATTTCGGCATACAGCTTGTGTGTAGGCGTCCACGACATCCGCACGCACGTACACAATGCCCGTACTTGTGGGTGGATGGAGCCGGTCGATTTTTTGGAAGATGGTCTCTTCGGTTTCTTCTTTGACCGTTTCATCGTTGTAGCTGCGCCAAATATCGTTTTGGAAGTCGTAAATGTAGATCCAGTAGTGACCTCCGGAGGCTGAACCAGCATGTATGAATATAGCATGGAGACGGTAGGGATGGTCTTTGCAGTTCTCGAAAACAGCGTCGATCTCATGCTCCAGCTTATCCATGCGGCTGTGGAGTTCGGCCATGTCCGGGCGGAGCTCCGCAGCGCGCTGGCCCAAGTGACCAGCGAGGTCGTCAGGTTCTGTCTCGGCAAGGTGCGATAGGATGTCTGGCATCTCCTCGTCAGCCTTGGCAACAAAAACAGCCGTTTCCTCCAGCACACTCGGCAGATCGAGGTCACCAAAGCCGGTCTCTTTCAGCGTCCTCCGACGTTCTTCCAACTGACGCAACTCCTTCTGCAAGCGCCACTGTTCATAGCGAAGTGCCTGTAGCTGTTCTTCAGAGAGTGAATCTGTCTTTTTGAGATATCGGTCCAAGTATAAGACCTTGTCTAGGGCTACGTGCGATTCATCTTTCCTTGGTCGGTCATTCTCGAACTGCAACCGTCGGACATTGAACTCCAGAATAGGAGCGGCTTGTTTGAAAAACTCGAATTTGATCACGTCGTCGTCGTCATCAACTTTGGTTAAGCCGAATTCTTCATCGAGAGCAGCGCAGAGCGTGCGGTCTCGATCCTTGGTTGAGATGAGAATGTTGTCCTGGAGGTCGGTCTTGACAGCCTTGTTTCCGTTGTTGTCACGTATTGCCGTAACCTCGGAAAAGAAGAGATCTTTAATGAGATCACCCTGTTCCCCGTCTTCCAAAATAGACGTTCCTTGGAAAGCACAGGATAACAAATCGAACACGTTGTTCAGAATCTCAGCAGCATCTTGCTGACGGGCAACTTCCTCAACTTTCCGGAAACCTTGATCTGCAGAAGCCTTTGGCCTTGGAGGTACTGGAGGGGGCCTTGAGGGAGCCTCGGGTATCGCCGTGTTGGCGCCGTCCATGTCGTTTGACGCCGTTAGGTCCATAGGTGTAGTGGATGTGTCGGATTTTGCATCATCATCCTTGTCTCTTATTTCCTTTTTGGCGACCTGAGTATCGTCCTCGTCGCCCAGGGCGGAATCAGCCTTGGTCGGTGGAGGCATGGGGCCGCTAACGGGTAGCCCTCCAATGTCTCCCAGCCCAGAATGCGCATTGTTGTCCTCAACAAGCACACTGCTCGTACCCTCGCCCCTAGTAAGTGCCAAGGCAGCAAGCGTCCTCTCTGGCCGGATGTTGTGCGAGGGTGCAGTAATCATGCATTCGAAGAGCCTTCGCAATTCACGCACGACTAGACCAAGTTAGCGGACAGTTGGTATGACGACGTGTATGGCATGATACTCACACTGCTGACCAGTCTCGGCTCTCGCAAGAGAAACTGCCATGCGTCCCACACGCTTTGATTTGAGGGCTTCTAGCGTCAGCTCTTGCAAGTTCTCGTCGCAGTTGAGGACAAGGTCTCGCAGAGGCTTAATGGTAAACAGGAACTGAAGCACGCTGTTCAGGTAGCAGGTGTTGCCGATATTGCAACAGCCTACGGGCCAAGTCTCAACAGGATAATTCACTGTCGAGAGCATCTGGTAATCCGAGGACTCGCCGAACCGACTTTTTTGATCCTCCCGGACTATGGCCCAAGCCTCTTGTAGTCTGGCTATGTTGGTCGGATTTGACTCGATAAGAAGTTGCACTTGAGTTGCCAAAAGGGCTGAATCTAGTTGGACAGTCCGGTCGTGGATCTCGAGAGTCGCGTAGGCTTCACCCTCATCCATAGCCGCAGCTTGCATGCTGCCATGCTCCAGGAAATCCCGTAGCCGCTGGCTGTTGCGATGTTTTGCAATGATCTCGACCGCCTTTCGGGCAACGTCCTTGTTCGTAGGGTTGTCACTGATCTTGGACGCGTACATGGTGGGAACAAAGTCGTCGGCGGTGCTCTGTTCCATATCTAACCACGATAGGGCTTGTTCATATGTCTCGATGGTGTCGGAAGCGGCCTGTATGATGGTGTTGCTGCCGCGCGCATAGCCAATGATTCGAAGTTGCCGGCGCGATTCTTCGGCTGTCGCCGGACTGATGTCGCCCAGGCGCGACCTGAAGACGCCTGTTATGTGCTCGTCGTTGAGGATATGGGCATGCGCTGGATTCATGTCGAAGTATCGATAAGCAAGTGCCACCTCGGACCGCTTGAAGCGGCCCTGCGACGCCAGCATAGCCACCTCACCCTGCAAGATTTCGCTGTTCCGGCCAAGAGCGAGATCCTGAAGACATTCGAAGTAAAACGGGGCATTGGCCTCGTCGACGGCCGTTTGGCGCTGGTAGGCAAACAGCAAGAGCTCATCCGCAAAGTCTCCCACGGCGCCAAGGCCTGCGTAGTAGGGATGGTCCTCCTCGTGATTGGTGCTGCGAGTCTGGGTACGGCCTTTGACCTTGGGGTACTCATCGCAGCCCAAGAGCCTCTCCATGAGGCCGCGTGCAGACGGTGGACTCAGAGCAACATGCCTCGCACCTATCCGCTCCTGCTCCGGATAACTGAGTATGATGGTGTTGAGCTCGTATCGCACATCCTCGATCATTTGGCGCTCCGTCGGCTCGTCGGGCTTGGGGAGATACCACACGTGAGCAGGAGAGTCGTCTTCGTCATTCTCCACGGCGTTGGTGAAGCCCAACTTCTTGAGGATGCCGTCACAGTCTCTTCCGAACGTCTTCAGGAACTTGCGGTTGAGAAGGGGTATGCGGGCCTTGCCTTTCTGCGGGTTCAAACTGTCTTGAAGATAGGTATTCAGAAAGTCGGGCGCGTCCACAGGCCGAGCCATGTTGGGGTCGGCGCGCTCGCCTGCAAGCACCTTGGCAGCCTCCCACCGGCGTCGGAGGACAGCTCGGTTCGTCAGGGTGTTGACGTCGTCTTCGGTGAGGCGGGGCGGGGTGACTTGGATGGTCAGGGCGGCGGGACATGGAGGAGCCGAACAGGCAAATGCAAAGGTGCCATGGCCGCCTTCGCCCTGGAACAGGAAGTGGTGGAGGGGGAATTCGCGACTGTGGCTCTGGCAGATGGCGTTCCTCTGGCCGTCGCCGTGGTAATCGACCTGCAGAAGGAAATGGTAACGACATCTCGAGCAGTAGGCAGCGAGCTTGTACACGGCAGCAAGACGTGGCTCCTCGCCGGAGCTGGGCAGCTGGCTCTGCTCCTCCTTGGTCAGGAAGGCGTGGCGGCAGTTCCTCCGGGGTACGGCAGCGGTGCGCTCGGCGTTTGGGTCCCAGAGCGGGGGCGGCGAGGTGAGGAGGTTGCGTTTCGCCCGGTCCTCGAAGCGCGGGTCGTACGAGAGGAGGTCCTGCAGCAGCCGGGGCGCTGTCTTGCCTGCGGACGCCGTCAGTAGCAGTCGGGGGCCGGCGTATGGGCGGGAGGGCTCACCGGGCGTGTCCGCCATGACGGCGGCTGCCGAGGGGGGGTGGTGGTGATGTGGTCAAGAATGGCGTGGCGGGGGCGGGAGCGGAGCAGGTCGGGCGATGTGAGGGTGAGGGTGAGGGCGTGGAAGCGGGCGTGGACGAGGGCGTTGGCAGTCCACTGTGCATACATGGGCATCCAGGCAGGCGTGACTGACACTCGTCTCTCTCCTGTCCTCTCCCCTCTCTCTGTATGTGTGTGTGCGTGTGTGCGTGTGTGTGTGTGTGTCTCTCTCTCTCTCTCTCTCTCTCCTCTCTCTCCCTCTTGTGCACACCGAGCAGAAGAACGGAGACGCCGTTCAAGCGCGCGGATTGCAGGTCAGAGGTGCGGTTCAAGACCTGGGCACAACCACTCGCGTGCATATGCGGTGCCAGACACGGGCGAAGCTTGACGACGCCTGTTGCATGTCGTGTTGGCGGTCGCGGCGCGCGCCTCTTGCACTAGCGCAGCCCCCCCCCCCCCGGCCCCCCCCCGACGGCCCAGGGCCCATCCCCCTGGCCTTGCCCACTTGGCCATTCGTTCAACCCTCGCCGGAGCTCCGCAGACGGCCAGACGGACCATTATCTGATTGATTGAATCAATTGAAGACGACGAGCAGCCGCCCGCCATAGCCATGGCCGACCACCACGAGACCTTCCACCCGCGCGACACGCTCGCCAACACGGCCAGCACCACGCTCAAACTGACGGCCTGCGGTGCCATCTTCGCCGGCGTGCAGAACACGCTGCGCAAGCAGAATGTCGGCGCCATGGGCATCTTCACCAAGTCGGGCGGCATCATCGCCGTCTACGGTGCGTAGCACGCTGTCCACAGCCTCTGCCCCCCGCTGCACCGCTGCTCCGAGCTAACCAGCCAACAGCCGGCGTCGGAGTCGCATACCAGTTCACCCTCGACGCCACGTCCAACCTGCGCCAGAAGGACGACTGCTACAGCGAGGCCCTGGCAGGCTTTGCAGGTGGTGCTGCCCTCGGTGTCGCCCGGCGGAGCATTCCCTTCATGCTGGGGGCCGGTGTCGCCTTTGGCACCGTCATGTCCGCCTTCCGCTACACCAACGGCCTGACGGGCTACCGTATATCCGACAACGACGACGACGACGTGGAGCGCAAGGAGGCCATACGCAAGATGCGCAGGCGGCCACTGCTCGAGACGGTGGAGCAGCTGGGCGAGGGCCGAGGTAGGTGCCATCGCATGCCCCATGCCGCGCTCGTGCTAACATGATCAGGCATATACGCCCCCGGCTACGAGGAGCGAAGGCGCGAGCGGTTACTGGCCAAGTACGGCATCGATGTGAACGAGGCGAGAGAGGCATTCCAGAAGACGAATGTCGACGCCACCATCAGCCTTTGAGCTAAGCTTGAGAGCTCCTGTATATATCCTTGACAATGTTGTTCCATCACGCACCCGAATCCCTCTCCCATGCAACCCACTCTTCGCCTGCTTCCGTCCTGTCATGATTGCCAAACATGCCCATCTCCCCCATGTGTAGGCCGTCGACTAAGAATGACCATGGTCGGTGCCATTGCCTTTCGTTGGCGTGGGCCCATTGGCGTGGCCGGAACATGGCCGCACCTTGGCCTGCGCCATGACTGCATCCTGACTTGTCGTACCTGTGACCCCGCCTCTTCTCCCCGCTCTGCTCCGTCCATCGATTCCAACGAGGCAGCACTCGACCATGCCACGGCATCGCTAGACGCACGACATGGCATCGGAAGCGGGCTTGAAGGAGCGCTTCTTCCGCTACTTCCAACATGAGGTCACGGCCCTCCAGGAGCAGATGGAGCGCCTCGCTCTCACCTCCCCCACGGGCGGCGAACGCGCCGACGCCGTAGACCACTGCCTCGCCGGCATCAACCGTCTTTCCCACGAGGTCAAAGACGCGTCCGCGTACATCCCCGCCCACGACCAGCGCACCTACGCCGACACCATCAAAGCTCTATCCGAGAAACTGCAGACCACCCGCAATGCATTCGCCCCGCCCAAGAAGTTTCAGTTCAAGACGGCACGCAAGAACAACAGCGCCATCAGTCTGGCTGATGCCGCCGAGCTGGCACAGCGTGGCTTGAGGGTGCCGGGTGGAAGAGGAGGGAGCGGGTCAGGCAGCGGGGCAGATTCTGGCATCAGCAGTGGCTTCGCACCTACGCCTTTGGACACGATGAGTCCGGGCGAGGAGAAACGCGAAATGGACGCGCTGGGACAGCCAGAGTCTAGCCAGGATTCTTTCCGCCCTGAGAAGAGTGCCGGGGTGACCGTCTCGAATCATATCGGCTCGCACATCATCCTTCCTGGCTCGTCCGCGCATTTGGCAAGTTCGGCGACCGTGTCGAACATCCGCCGCAGTGTCGTTGATCTCTCCTCTCCAGCCTCAAACGGCGGTCCCTTCGCGACCCTGACGCTGAAGAATGTCAAGGGTTCGTTGATAATCTGCGGACACATCTCAGGACCCGTCCACATCACCGGTGTCGAGAACAGCGTGCTGGTGACCGCATGTCGGCAATATCGCATGCATAGCTCCAAGAATGTAGACGTGTACCTGCATTGCTCGAGTCGTCCCATCATTGAGGACTGTCAGGGTATACGGTTTGCGCCCTTGCCCAACACACACGTAATGCTACCATTGTAGGACCCAGCATAGCACTAATTCGATACAGACTACAGCAGAGATCCCACAGGCTACAAACCAATACGATCAAATCGACGACTTCAAGTGGCTCAAGGCTGAGCCGAGTCCACACTTCGGGCTCCTGGCCGAAGCAGATCACGTCAAGGAGGACGTTTGGAAAGACACGGTACCCGGCGGGCACAACATCAGCTTAGATGATATCTTACAAGCGGTTGTTGTACGTCAGAGTACAGGTACGACAGCGTGATTTTGGTAGGTATAGGGGACATCAACATTAGTGCACTCCCTAGAAATCGGTAAAGCGTTCCACCTTCAGTCTCGTGACGGTGCTGGGTTACGCTACCTTGTGCATGGAAAAGGATCTTCGGCTGTCGTGAGCAGGATCTGCGAAGTGTGCGGTTGAACTGCGGTACCTGTCAGGATTGGACTCTTAGCAGTCACTTTACGCGGCCTATACGTGTAAGAGTATGGTCAACTCGGGATTGGTTTGTCTTGTATCTACTACCAGTAATGCCAGAAAAATCTATGTACGCTCTCTGCTTGAATCGTGGTATTGTGATACGTACATCGGTATAGTCGCGCTCAGTGCACATCAAGCGCTATGCAGCCCGTGTTGATCCGTCGAAAGGATTTGTCGCCGGAAAGCACATCATCTGTGTAGCTGTTCTATTTCGCTGTGTGCATGCATAACTCCTAGCTCCATGTGGGTTGTGTTGTGTTCGTTGTGATTTTTTGTTCGAATTGCTGCGCATGCTAATTGTTTCAGAAATGGCGAACTCAGGACCTCCAGGTTTGGAAACGTCCGCAACTGTGAACAAAAGGTACAGATGTAGGCAACGAAAACGATACTCAAGAGTATGGGCCAAAAAAGGGAAATATACTAAATAACGATCCGGGTGACTACAACGGACTGACCCACAAGGATACTCATAACTTCGAGACAGACACAGATTGTCAAGAGAAGCCAATTCAGTATTAGGGTTCTGTTCCATATTTCGACCTCGCCTTGAGACTTGTCATCTACGCACAGGTATATGGAATCTATTGATGCGATTGTCGCAGCCAACCTGGTCCAGGCCACCATGAATGCCAATGAGCTACAAGACCACCCAGCGCCGCCGTTTGAGCCCGGCAACTTCGTAAGCCAGCTATTCCTCAGTCGACGAGGCTTCAACCAAACGCCGTGTAAAACTCTCCCCGAATATTTTGCAAGCTTTCCCGCCATGTAAGAGTATGGCCCCCAAAAAGATGATAATACACCAGCATCACAAGAAGGATAGAATGCGACGACGAAAAAAAAAGACCAATGCTGTCGTGCAGACTGTAGCCCAGCAAAGTCATTGTCTTGACAAACCCCACCTGTAGAATGCGAAAAAGAAATTCCACTCAATAATGGTAACCACCTACGGGCTCGCCACGCTACTGCAACCCCGCCTTGTTTGTCTTGACAATATGAGCGACTGGATGCAGAATTCCCTTGTTGTCATGGGCACCCAGGGCCATGCCCTTGCTCCAACCCATCTTCTCCATCAAAGCACGTCCCCTGTTCTCAGGACCGAGCTCAGGGGCTGAAGCACCGACAACATCGCCGTCTTTGTAGCCCACTGTGGGCCGAGCGGCTCCCTTCTTTCCCTTCGCCGCCTTTGGACCCTGGCGAGGTGGATATTCACCTATCAGGCGACGCTTGAATCTAGATGCCCCAATGATAGCATCAAAAGCATCGTCATTAAAGACCGTGCGACGCGTCTTCGCCAGAACGGTGAAACGCCCAGGGCCGTCTCCGCGCGACTTGGAGGTGATTCCAAAGCTGCTCACAATCTGGTGAACAAGCGCCCGGCGATTCGCCTCCATTGGGGGGAGGGACAACGTCTGCATTTCGGAGCTCATGAAGTCCCGGATGTCCTCCATTACTTCCATCATATTGATACCACCATTGTATTTGACGCTGAGGTCGGGAGCTTTGCCCTTCCGACCGAGCAAGCCTTGCTTCCGCAACTCGTCGCGCTCAGCCTTCTTGAGTCGCTTCTTATCGCGGTCCGCACCCCAGGCCGCCTGAAGCTGGTCGTTCAGGTCAGAGTCGTCCAGCTCAGGTGGCAATTGACCACGACGACCCTTCTTCATTGGCCGAAGAGACGGTCGCTCAGTGTCCATAATGTCGAAAGCGCCATAAGGGTCCATGTCGAGGGCGTCGGCCATGGCGGCTGCGGATGGGAATGATAGCCCCGAATGTCTCCCACCGCCGGAGCGGCGTTGGCGTCGCTTATCCGGCCGGTCGATCGCGATTGTTGGCACTTTCGCACGACGGCTGTTGGGACCGCCAAAATACTCATCGTGAGCTTGGAGAAGGACCACGTCCGAGCCCAATCCCAGTTCCTCTTGCTTTTGTAATACCCTTGCGATCGTCTCGTCGTCCAGCTCTCCGTCATCAGACTCTGCATCCTCACTCTCCTCTGCGTAAAACTCGGCTTCACTATCGCTCTCAGAATCCGAAGGTCGAGGGCGCGAGAGGAGGTCATTCTCGAAGTCTTGGACGAGTTTGCGCTCGGTGGGTGTCTTTAGGTAGCTTGCAGGCACCCAACGCGCATCGTCTGGCAGTCGGTCTTCATAAAGGATCAAGTATTGTAGTAGCCCAGCGGCGCGGAATCGCCTTTTGAGGATACGGACGACAGGGCCCTCGAGATCGGACGAAGTACTCATTCCGTCCAGATCCCGGAGCATGTCAGAATCCCATCCGTTCATTGCGTCAATCTCTAGCTCTTCCTCTTGCGACTGATCAGGCTCCCAATCATTGTGGCTACCCGCATCCAAGTCCATCTCGCGTCTAAAGAAGCTAGTGGACGCCGCTGTCGTATCTTCGTTTAAGCCAAATGCTTCCACGTTCTGCATGTAGTCGTCCATGGCGGCTTTTCGGGGATCCACTTCACCACGCAACAACTGATCCATATCTGGCCGGTCTTGCACGGGCAGCCATCCGATCCCTGGTTTGCTTCTTGAAGTCCACTCGGTGGTTGTCCCCTCCCAAATCGGCTTGCCTCCCCGGCGCTGCTCAAAAAGTGTGTCGTTGACGCTGTTTGTGTCCGAATCGACCTCGGAGTCACCTCGTGCAGCTACAGCGAGGACCGTCTCTTGCGCAGCTGTGACACGTCCGCGGTACGGTAAACTTAGCCCATCCAATGACGGATCCGTCAGCTGAGGTGTGCCGCGAGGGGAAGTGTCCTCCGCGAGCGTGGCTGCTGGGGCAGGGGCAGAGGCAGGGGCCGTAACGAACTCGTCCAGGGCGGCTGAGGTTGCAACGACCGACGAAGGCGCAACCACCGACCTAGAAACGACGGACATTGTTGGCGTGGCATTGAGCGGGGCACCTGCATGACCGCGGCCTCTGAAGACGACGATCTCCTCGCTCGAGGTGCTGGACGCGACCGAGGAGACTGACGGCGAGCGGGAGGGGCTACGTATCGTCATTTGGGCGAGTGCATCCGGATTGCCGTCGAATGGTGAGCCTAGATTGAGGCCCGGTGGCGAAGGTGTTGCAGGCATGGCGACCTTCTCTGTGATGGTGCCCTCTAAGCAGCCAGCACTGACGAAGGAAATTGGCAGGTGGCGAAGCTTCTTGCCGGCCTCAAACGCAGTCGAGCGGTGGCCGGACGTAAAACGGGCCTCGTCGGCGAGTGAAATAGTGTTTGCCCTCGCTGCTGCTGTGAAGGTCAACAAAGGGTCTTCAGGAAGGCGCGAAGCACGGCTGTCATACCGTCCCGCTGCGCCCACGCCGGACCGTGGAATGGGACCCGTTGCGCGTGCGGCTGCGTGCGGCGCGGAGTCGTCTTGGGCGGACCTTTGCCCTTTGCCTTCTTGCGCGGCATCGTGGGGGGTCGGTGGACAAGGAAGTGTGTAGAGCAGAGTCAGAGTGGTGATGCGTATGCGTATGCGTATGTGTATGTAGCGGTGGCGCTGGTGGGGCGCGCCGCTGAACAAAACGATAGCCGCTTATCGTTATTTTGGTAATATTCGAACTGGTTTCGGACGTTTGGCTCGCCGCGAGGCTGCTGTTGGCAAGTATAGTGAGTGCTGCGTGGACAGGCACCCGACAGCTAGGGAAGCATAGCGTGTGTCTCCCTCCTGCAGTCGAAGACGATGCGATGCGTGTACAGTGTGGTGGCGGGCAGCGCGTGCGCCTGCTCCGTTCGATGCTCTGTGACCCCTCAAGCTCCCCCGCGGTCCACGGGTAGGCAGCATGACCGTGACCTCAGCCCGTGAGCTGGTCCTCCGTCCGCAGCTTCATTTCACCACCACCACCCCCACCATCCGCGTTCGTTGCCACCGTCTTTTGCTGTTCCTTTTGTTAGCCATGGTCTACAACTAATCTTCGCCTCCAGACGAAGCTGCCTTGCGCCGCAACAGTTATACCCGGTCCCGACCCCTCTGCTTCACCGCACCGTCGCGCCGACCGCCATGAACGACATCGAGCGCGTGGGCCGGCACCTTCTCCGCACCTTGTACGATCCCCTGCCAAGCAACGATGGAAGCTCGCCCATATGGTGTCTGGGCCGGCAGTATGATCCCAAGCCCCCGCCGTCACCGAAGCCTGCACCAAGCGACACAGTGAACACCCCGCCGGCAGCCTCCCCCTTACCCGCCCCACAAACGGAGCGCGCTGGAGGAACCGAGGACGACAGTTGGATCCGCACAAGCTTGGACGAGGCGCGCGGGAATGAGGCGGCAAACGGCGAGGACCCCAGGCAGTACGGCGGTTGGCCACAACCCTTCCTCGACGACTTTGAATCGCGCCTGTGGATGACATACCGTTCGGGCTTCTCGCCCATACAGAGAAGCTCGGACCGGAAGGCAACGTCGGCAATGAGCTTCATGGTGCGGGTACAGAACCTGGCACAGAGCGCCTTCACGTCAGACACGGGCTTTGGCTGCATGATACGCTCAGGACAATGCATTTTGGCAAACGCGCTGCTGAGTCTGCGCCTAGGGCGGGGTATGTGTCTGACTGGAGACGTCTACGAACGCATTCTGACCAAGAATAGATTGGAGGTTGCAGGATGCGACGCCGGAGCACAACGATCGCGCAATCCTCTCTCTGTTTGCCGACGACCCCAAGGCACCCTTCTCGATACACCACTTCGTACAACACGGAGCTGCCGTGTGTGGCAAGTACCCCGGCGAATGGTTTGGCCCGTCAGCGACAGCACGATGCATTCAGGATCTGGTGAATCAGTACAAGTCTGCGGGCTTGAGAGTGTACATGTCGGGTGACGGCGCCGATGTGTACGTGAACAAGTTGAAGGAGATTGCTGTCGACGATGATGGCAAGTTCCAGCCCACCCTCGTGCTTGTAGGCACCCGGCTGGGCATCGACAAGATCACGCCAGTCTATTGGGAAGCTTTGAAGTCTGCACTACAGATGCGACAGTCCATCGGAATCGCAGGGTGAGTCACTAGTCGGCATCTGCCCTGTTTCTACAGTACTGACACTCGCCAGCGGCCGCCCGTCAGCGTCTCACTACTTCGTCGGCACCCAAGGCAACAACTTCTTCTACTTCGATCCGCACACAACCCGCCCCTCGCTTCCTTACCATGAAGATCCTGCCTCCTACTCCGCAGAGGATATCGCCAATTGCCACACGCGCCGCCTCCGCCGCATCGAGATCCGTGAGATGGACCCGTCCATGCTGGTTGCCTTCCTGATCCGCGACGAGGACGACTTCGAGAACTGGAGGAAGGGTGTAGTCAGTGTGCAGGGTAAGAGCATCGTACATGTCAGTGAGTCGGAACCGCTGCCAAGGGGACAGGAGAGAGCAGGTGCGGTGGATGAGGTGGAGAGCTTCGACGAGGATGGTTTGATGTAGTGGTTTTCATAATGAGAGGCGAGTGACTTGGGACTTCTCTTCTAACCGGCATCGAAGGTCATTTATGACGGACGAATGTCCCAGGTCTTGTCCGGCGTTATAGGGAAATCGCATGGGAAATCTGGAGTTTTGGTAGATATATCCACGATTGTCGCATCCCTACAGGCGTAGGGAGAATTGAGAACTTTGCCACAAAGGCCTTTTCGAGTAAAAAGCCAGCCATAAGTGCACATTTGAAACCTGTCCACATCTCGCAAGATGGCTGGCAAACAATAATTCGCTGCCTTGGTAGAAATACTCCAGCTGGGCAAGTTCTTCGGGTACTGCGACAAAACCCGAAAGTCGCGTTACTCGGCTGCGCGTTTCGACGCGTCGTGCGAGTATGAATTTATATAACAGGCCAAGTGGCGACATTGCATAACCCGCACGATTTCTGGAACCGCAGGCAAGCGACAGAGTGTGACCGACTGGGCCGAAAAAGAGGATTGGGTGGAAAGGATGGGACACAGCGGAGAAGAAGTAGTGAAGTGGAAAGAATTGATTCGTTCCTGTGAGGTATAATGTACACCCTCGGATATCGGACCCCGTACTAGACCGTCAGATACGGTCCATGAAGACAAAACCGTCCCATGATCGCATTAAATGAACCCATGAACACCGACCCCATAACCGACATCGTCCAAGCAAGGACGAATGAAGAAACCCAAAGAAACCCCGGTTGTGCAACGCGACATCTACTTGGTGGAGGAAGAGTACTTGGTCACGGCCTTGGTACCTTCGGAGACGGCGTGCTTGGCCAACTCGCCGGGGAGAATGAGTCGGACGCTATGAGCGAGTTAGTAGGAGCGCAACGCGTTGCTGCTACGGGGGTACATACGAGGTCTGGATCTCGCGTGATGAAATCGTCGACTTCTTGTTGTAGGCAGCCAGTTTGGAGGCCTCGGTGGCGACGCGCTCAAAGATATCTGCAAAAGGCGTTAGAACAGGTCTGGTGGAACGTGAGAGCGAATGCGCTTACCGTTGACGAACGAGTTGAGAATGCTCATGGCCCTGTTGCTGATACCGGTGTCGGGGTGAACCTGCTTGAGGACTGCGACGCGTCAGAATGCTGCATGCGACTGAGCGATGCAAGAAAAACCCACCCTTGTAGATGTAGGAGGAGTAGGTCTCCTTCCTGGTCTTGGTGCGCTTCTTCTTCTCGCCGGAGGGAGCGGCTGTCTTCTTGCCAGCCTCCTTCTTCTCGGCAGGCGCCTTCCCAGCCGGGGCCTTGCCGCCGGTGGTGGGAGTCTTCTGGGCCTTGGGCGGCATTTTGTTGGATTGGGGATGGGAAGTGAGATGAAAAGTGCTGGTAGAGCGTAAAGCTGGGCTGCGGTTGAGATGCGGGAGATGGGGCTGGCGTGGGTGGTGAGTCGAGAGATGGAGGGAGAAGGTCGACGGTGGGCGGGGGACGCGCTTCTTATGGAGCGCGCTCGATGTTGTGATCCGGCGAGGGCAGGCGCGGCCCGTGCGCAGGTGCTCTTGCCTCGCTTAGCACCAGCTCTGATCTGTGGCAGCGCCGGCGCGCTAGTGAGGCAGGTTGATCTCGCGCACCACAACACGTCCTTATAAGCTGCCCGCCCGCCCCGACGTCCTGCCACCATCCATCTTCCCGACTCCACGCTCCACGACGCCCACGCACCCCATCTCCACCGCAACACTTGTACACTCAGTTCTACCACCACCACCACCACACGCACTTTCCAAGATGACTGGCGGCAAATCCGGAGGCAAGGCCAGCGGCTCCAAGTCCAGCGCCCAATCGTGAGTCCCCCATCGGTTGCATCACCCGCTTTGCATCGCGCGTTCCTTGCGCCTTTCATCTTTGGTTGTTTGACGCGTTCTTTTGTTTTGATTGGACGCGTCTTTTCAGCTTTGGCTTCTGGCTTTGGTCCCACATGACGTCGCATATCGCATCGCATTGTATCATCGCTAACGCCCTTTCAGTCGTTCTTCCAAGGCCGGTCTCGCGTTCCCCGTCGGCCGTGTCCACCGTCTGCTCCGCAAGGGCAACTACGCTCAGCGTGTCGGTGCTGGTGCGCCCGTCTACCTCGCCGCCGTCCTCGAGTACCTGGCGGCCGAGATCCTCGAGTTGGCTGGCAACGCCGCCCGTGACAACAAGAAGACGCGTATCATTCCCCGTCATCTCCAGCTCGCTATCCGCAACGACGAGGAGTTGAACAAGCTACTCGGCCACGTCACAATCGCCCAGGGCGGTGTCCTCCCCAACATCCACCAGAGTACGTTCATTGCAGCACCGCTTATTTGCACGTTACTGACTTGCCTCTAGATCTCCTCCCCAAGAAGACTGCCAAGCCAGGCAAGGGCCCGTCACAGGACCTTTAAGCGCTTTCCTTTCTTCGGCGCGGTTCGGTGTTTGATTTCATGATAATGGGGTTCGGGATGGGTTTCCGGTTTCACGGCTTTTCTTAGGTTTCCAATACCAGAGCTGTACTATATTCCCACAGTGATGGGTGGGCGGCTCACGAGCGTCAATTAAGCTTACATCTTCATTTTCACCTCCCTTTGCTGTGACTGCTTTTCGTCGGTCTTTGTTTGAATCCTCTTTTGTGCTGGTCTTGAATTCTCAATGCGCCATGCACAGTCGGGTCTCACATGGCAGTTTTTCTTCCCACAGCATTGTCTTGTCGCGCAATTCGCATTTTGCAGCGTTCAGTCATCCGGTCGGTGGAAATTACGGTTCCGTTCGCGGGCTGGTTTTGGCATCCCCAGTTTGCGGTGTCGCAGCGACCGCGAAACTGGACGGATGGCTAAATTTGATAGAGTGGAGACGTTGGGACCGGGCGGGTGACAGCGTTTGAGACGAGGAAGATAGCATGACGGACTATGAAGCAAAAGTGACGCGAACAGACCAGTCTTCAGCTACGCATGCTTCATGGTAGACCTTAGAGAACCAGTGCCTGCAGTCTGCGGTGATCAACGGGCATGGCTACTTGGTCCGTTCGACCTGTAGACGTACTCAAGCTGGCAAGAGCGTGCAATTCACTTGGCAAATGACACACGTAGCCAAAAGAGGTTGCATTTGCATTGCTGGATCCGGCTGACTCTATCTGGTCTGCATTTCTGTGATATGATATGTACAAAGCCTTGCCCGCAAATGCTTCTGACCCGTCTATAAAATCATCTTCGGTGGAGCTGCGAAACTTAGTATTGCACGCGCCACAGGTAGAGCGGCACTCACGGTCCAAGATTGGGGCCGGCAGGTTTCGCTCGTACTTGGAGCCTATCGCTATTAGTATGCACCATCCAGTAAATCGCCGAGTGCTTGGCTCACCTCCGGGCGCAGTCGGTGGGCGGTACGGATCCGGATGCTTCCACTTCTCCAGCAGCAATTCCGTCTCTTTGATCAGTTCCTGCCCTATGTTAGCCGTGTCTCTCGTGTTGTGTCAGGACTAGGTACCCGTTGCCGGCGCGGCTCCTTGACGTCCTTGTTGGCTTCGAAAAGAGAGCGGAGGTACATGGCCTGGCCACGCCAGAGATATCGGTGGACGGCCCAGTCGAGGGAGAGCTTCAGCGAGCGTCGGTAGAGGCGTCTACGGTAGATCAGCTATGCTCGCGTCGGGAGGAACCAGCGGCGTGGCGCGGGGGGGACGCACAGGACTGTCGTCTTGGAGCTCATGGCGACGGCGGGCCAGTCGGTATGGATGTGTACGTCTTGTTGCGCGGTCGGGGAGCAGCTCGCAGCGTCGCAATGGCTGGCGTTGTGAGTGCAGTCGATGCGGATGTCGCTGGTCGTCGAAGGGCTTGGCCAAGTGCACGGTTGCGCAGAGCCGGTTGGAGGACAGAAACCGGAGCTCTCGCCAGGACTCAGTCGCAATCAATCAATTCCCTCACCACACCTCTTCCCTCCCCTTCCTGCCCTCTCTCCATCGCCCGGCTCCCTTTCTACTCGAGAGTCGTCTCAATGTCCGGCCAGCAGTGTCTTCGTCGTCTGGCGGTCCATGCCCCACTGCGGGCATCGCCGCTGCTTCGCGCAGGCTCAAGAAGCGCCCGGCTATCCGCAAGCAGTGCGACACGCAGCTTCTCCGCCGTGTCGAGAGCCACATCTTCTGGTCTATTGAGCCAGGTGTCAAAGTGAGTGCAGCCATTGGATCTTCTATGTGTTGTGCTGATAATACGCAGACGTCCTGGACAGCTCTCGCCAACCCGCATCTCCCTTGTTTCGCAATGGCGCAGCTATGGTATGCCTGTACCTATACCACGGCACGGGCGGTTGACTAACTTGTGCCATAGCTGAGACCGTGGTCAAGGTACCGCAGATGGCCGAGTCCATCACAGAAGGAACCCTGAAGCAGTGGTCAAAACGTACGTGGAGACTTGCTGCCAAAACATTCACAGTGCGCTAACATGACATAGAGGTCGGCGATTACGTCGAGCAGGATGAGGAGATTGCCACCATCGAGACGGACAAGGTACGCTGCGCACTATCACCTGAGAAAGTTTGCTCACTCTGTGCAGATCGATGTCTCCGTCAACGCGCCCGAAGCCGGTACTATCAAGGAATTCCTGGTCAATGAGGAGGACACGGTTACTGTTGGGCAAGATCTCTTGAAGCTGGATGCCGGAGGCGAGCCTTCATCGGGCGGTAAGAAGGAAGCCAAGGAGGAGCCCAAGGAGGCCGCGCCCAAAGAGCAGGAGACCACGTCGCAGCCGGAGGGCAAGCAGGAACAGCAGAAGGAAGCGCCTTCGCCGCCCAAGCAGGATTCCAAACCTGCGCCTCCGCCGCAGAAGCCGTCCCCCCCGCCCAAAGAGCAAAAGCCCAAGGAGTCCGAATCAAAGGCTACATCAGCGCCAGGAAGCCGCGAAGAGCGTCGTGTCAAGATGAACCGCATGCGACTGCGCATCGCCGAGCGCCTCAAGCAATCACAGAACACTGCCGCCGCCCTCACCACCTTCAACGAAGTCGACATGTCATCTATCATGGAATTCCGCAAGCTCTACAAAGACGAGGTTCTCAAGGCTCAGGGTGTCAAACTTGGCTTCATGTCCGCTTTCTCGCGCGCTTGTGTGCTCGCCATGAAGCAAGTACCTGCAGTCAATGCCTCCATCGAGGGGCCCAAAGGCGGTGACACCATTGTCTACCGCGATTATGTGGACATCTCAGTTGCCGTCGCCACCGAAAAGGGTCTCGTTACACCTGTCGTCCGTAATGCCGAGGGTATGGACCTGGTAGACATAGAAAAGTCGATTGCCGAGCTTGGAAAGAAGGCGAGGGACAACAAGCTTACCATTGAGGATATGGCTGGCGGTACCTTCACCATCAGCAATGGCGGCGTATTTGGCAGCTTGATGGGTACACCCATCATCAACTTGCCTCAAACCGCCGTATTAGGCCTGCACGCGATCAAGGACAAGGCTGTTGTGGTGAATGGCGAGATTGTGATCCGACCCATGATGTATCTCGCTTTGACGTACGATCACCGTCTACTCGACGGAAGGGAGGCCGTTACCTTTCTGGTCAAGGTCAAGGAGTATATCGAGGACCCGAGGAAGATGCTGCTAGGTTAGGTGGTTAGATCTGGTGTTGACGTATATGGTGGGCGATTGAGTACGCCTTTCTTGCAGATATTTGTAGGTTGGGTTGATTGTAACGTAAGCGGTGTAGGATTAGTGCATTGCCTGTGAATGATATATTGGTCCGGTCCAGCTACTGTCTGTCTAGGCGAGCACCACTGGGCTGCGAGCCATATTCAAGTTCCGAGACCGTTTATCTTGTCTTGATGGGTGTTGTGTCGCATTCCGGTGGCAGCTGTGGTGGCGCGATTAGTGTGGATGCCTATGAGAAGGTTTTTCAAGCATGCATCTGGTGTTTTTAGTCCGTTGTTGGGCGAGTATTCTTCGACTTGGTAGTGTGGCCTTGCGACTCGAGGTGCTTCAGATGTTTGGTCTGCTGTGCGTGGAGAAAATGTAGCCAGGTTGGCAGGTCTAGCTTTCTTCTACATCTTTGGTACGGAGCCCAGTAAACAAGCGCATATGGAAGAAACCACTTACGGCACATGCACGTAATTAGATCTGCGAAATCACTGATTGTGATGCGGTGACGTTGTGGTGTTTTTGGTCGCTTTTGGTGTGGTGATGAGCCTCCTTGACACGCAGGTCGTCGTTCGACCACTACACACAGCGTACTGTTATTAGTCATCGTGTAAGTATACCGGGTACTATGTGTCAATAGTGAGATATCTTGAGAGTTTTAAGATGACTCGGGATTGTGGTTGTGTTGTTGAGATTTTTCAATGGAGTTGGTGTTCAATGTTAATTTTTAAATCAACCGCGCTCCTCCACTTACATTGCAAATGGCAAGAGGTACCAGGTCAAAGAAAACAACCAAGCAAGCGTAGTAACTCAATAAATAGAGATAATACGAGTATTTTAGAAGATATGCAAATAAGGAGACCAATCTACTGACGCTTATATGTCTAGCCCATTGTAGAGATAGGATGACAGTAGTAGTACAAGGCGGCTTGCAACTATACAGGCGAATTTGAACGTGTACGGTAATGCGGAGATCAATTGCCTGTGCCAAAACCTGTAGCAGTTACGGAAGAACTTGATCTGTACAGAAGGAATAATGCAGATACCAACACGCTGGTTGACAAACGTAGCACTGGAGGAAACCAGATGCGGTGAATGCGAAGTCAAGCGCTCAAGATGCCCCCCACCCCCCTTAAAGAAACGCGAACGTGCACAGTAGCAATAGCACAGAATGGGCTTGTCCCTCGTACTCCATTTACCGTTCTCTTTACATAGTATGTACGGTACCTTTACGCAGCGTTGGTCCACATGTAGGGAAAGAGCACGTTCACCAAGTTGAGCTCGGGGCAGAATGGAATTACTTACCCCTTACATAGCACATATAGACATGACATCTCCCACGTATTTGGCTAAATATCGTAGTTAGGTGACGTGCGATTAGCTTTTACTAGTCCATCAGGGTAGGCTTCGTTATCGGGTAAAAGTACACTATCAAAGCTTATACAACCGGTGGTGTGAGATCCGCCACCGGAAGTTGGTCTGAATTTGACACCGCGCACCGATAGAAGTCTCCGAGTTGCACTTCATCTTAGGGTTCTACATCCTTGAGCGGACCCTGTGCGAAAGTCAGAACTATAGCGACTGATGCTAAGCGAGGCTAGATGTATTTTTAAGCGGAGCCTGCGGCACTGTCAATTGCTACCACTGGTTACGAGTAAGTAAGACATGTTTCAAAAGTATGCAAGACATGTTTTGAAGCGGTCAAGTTAGTATCAACTACCGCGAACGGTACTTCGACGACCCCTAAAAGACTTCGCAATCGAACTCTAAATTACGCTCCCTCTGTCCGATGATGTACAACTGAACACGTGTAGCTGTTTGCTTCTGCGACCAAATGGGCCTCCCCATGCAGTTGGCCCCTGGAGTTGTGTTGTTGTTGGCGGCTGGATATCCATCTTTCTTCGAGATCTGGACTTGTTGACCAAGCCGGCGACTCTAGTCTAGCCGTGCGGGGGAATATCAGCGAAGGTGTATATAGACAGTAGCCATGAATTGACAGAACTGTAGCGTGTCTCCCAGCTGACATCCTCAGGCGGCTCCTGTCAGAGAGACGTTTGACGTACGCTACGCCAACCCCAATCCGGCATTAGCGCTACAACAACTCAACATGTTCGCAATATCGATGTACAGGCGAATGAAGGGTTTGATTTCGAAACTTCATCCGAACTTTATCATCCTGCAGCATTCCTGTGACCCTCTTTCTCAATCCATCACATACTTCATACGTTTGAACACTGCAGGGAAACGCCGGGCTGTGCAGACTATAATAGCATCCTTAAGCTGAAGCTGGTTAGCTCTTTGATTCTTTGACTTTTCACAGTGGAGAAGCTTCCCCGCACGATGAGTGTCTACGGTGGCTTGTAGACATGGAGCAGAGTGTGTTCCACTAACAACCTGCATACATGTAACAGCAACTGCGGGGCAGTAGGTACGAGTCTTGTAATAGTTTAATGATGAACAATACGCATATTAAATGTTCACGAAGACGCTTAATCTTGAATTGTTGCGCCGTTGTCATTATAGTTCTGCCACCGGAATCAATCAACAAACGGTACCAATTGCACTTTCTCCCAAACATCATATCATGGACCTGATTGATCCAACATCCAATATGGCGGCGGAGCAGGGGCGACAGAACGTGGTGGTTTCTGTATCCATTGCGTTGACCATCATAGCGAGTGATTTAGCCCAGTCTACATTCGCGTCCATAACGCTGACGTTCCCAGCACTTTCCGTCAGCCTTCGAATCTTTACTCGATCTTTTATTGTCGGTCGCATGTTCTTGGATGACTGGGCCATGGTCGCTACCATGATCTTCGCGCACGCATTCCTACTGGAACTGACGATATCAATTCGTACATTCAATGCTGGGTATAGCGGCGCCCACCTTAGCCTCGGCGATATGACGGGAATTCTCAAAGTAAGTCGACGGTTCCCGCGGAGACTTTACGTCCCTCTAACATTATCATAGCTTACAGTTGCCATAATTGTAACATACAAGGCGCTGCTCACCTCGATCAGAGTTTCGATCCTTTGCTTCTACCTCCGTCTCGGTACGTGCTCGTTCTAGGCATCGGTCGGGGTGCGACTAACTCTCCGTAAACAGCTGTGCGGAAAAACTTCGAAACGATGTGTCGATACACTATCGGGTTCGTTGTTGTCTTCTTCTTGGTGTTTGGTTCCGCCACGGTTGGACAGTGCGTCCCGCTGTATAAGCTTTGGGACTTTACCGGCATGGTTGAAGGGAAATGTATTAATACTAATATTTTCTACCATGGTAAGACTTTCCGATCGTCGCATATCTACCATGTGAGCTCATTGTAAAACAGTCGGCACTATTATCCAGATTATACTTGATATCTGGATTCTCGTCCTCCCTTATAAGATCGCAACATCCATTGCCCGCCCTTGGCAGGAAAAGCTATCACTCATAGTTATCTTCGGCCTCGGCGTGCTAAGTATTGCAGCTGCAGTTGCGCGCCTCACATTTCTACACATCTTCACCGCTTCCGAGGATCCATTCGCGGACATCCTTCCCATCCATATCTGGTCCATGGTCGAGACCAACTTGAGCATTATTTGCGCTTGTCTGCCCACCTTGAAGCCTCTTCTCAGCAAATCCCAGCGCAACAGGACTAGGAAAGTAAACGGATATTCACCCAGCAAGAGCAAGAGTGTGGTTTCGGGGAGTGGAAGTTTCGCGATGTCGAGTCAGAAGGAAATGGCCGCGACTGTCACTGTCAGGGAGAGTTTGAGGCCTCCTGTTCCCCCAAAAATGGCGCAGAGCGCTTCATGTAGGGACTTCGACGCGAGTATGGAAGCATTTCAGGTAGCGAAGAAGCTTGAGAACCAGTTTATGTGAAGTATTCGAATGAGAGTGCTACAGTTTTGCAGTTTCTTCTTGGCCTTTTTTTGCACCAACTTCGTTATCTTCTTCAATTGTCCGTTGCCGACTTCTGAACTTCATCGTTTTCGCATGCCCGGATCCATTTGCAGACGTTTCTTGTCCCTCTTGTCTGATTGCAAATCCGCCTTAGTATCGTTGGTCGGGCTTTTTAACCGCTGTCGATCGCATGCCTGTGTGGGTGTTCCACAGATTTCGAAGAACGTCATCAAATCTACACATTCCTACCGGCGGATCTCCAAACGCTACACATTGCATTGGGTCATTCCTGACCGGAAGAAGGCAAGCGCCTCTTCTCGCGTGTTCTTTGTTCTGACTATGCGTCACTAGCCGTCCCAATCGGACTCCATACCATCAGCGCTAGGTCAAAACCACGCTGCAAAGCATAATCACCCGCGGCTATTTCATGTTAGGTCTGATGTCTTCGGAAGCTCTACCATCCGCCTACATCGTTTGCCTTTGGCAACCCTTGCATCAGCAGCCCGCATGGCTCCCCACAAAAATTGGCGTGCCTGATGACACTGCCATCTACCCTTATTGGTGCATCGTTCAACGGGACGAGATCGATCCGAACAACACCACCTCGATGCCAAACAATTTCCACATCGGGTGTAAATTAGATCTAAGGCGTTATGAACTTGTCCCCGACTAAGATAAGCACTGGCTGCGTAGCGGCTTTCGAAAGCTTTCAGTGCTCAAGAGTAATAGTTTATGTTGGAGCTGTGTGCCGTTGAGTTAAGATAATAGCGCGAAAGGGGACGGATTCTCCCGTCCTTGTTGGCCGCAAGCGGTCTATAAGAACAAAGTCTTATCAGTGCGAAGTTCATGTCGCCGGTTGTCTGCATCGTTTTCCTTCGCCCCACCCATCAAGTCTCTCACCTCCAACACATTCCATCATTCCCCTCTTAAGGCAGACTTCGTATAGCAACATGCGTCTCTCTTCATCGCTTGCCCTCATGGGCACCGTCTCCGCGGCCGCAGCGCAAAACATGTCTGTCTGCGACAAGTACACCACAGCTTTACTCATGGAAAACAATTCCACGAACCAGTATACCCTCCTGACCCTCCTCGTGAACACTGTCGTTATTGGAAATTACACCCAGCCGAACATGAACGCAGTTCCCGGTATCCTCGCGAAGGGCACGTACGAGGGTGAGGAAGTCAACCTTTTGCCCTACTTCGATGGGTCACTGAAGTCCAACAACCGCGGTGGATCGTCTGGCGTCGCTGTGAACTTCCTCGATGACGGCGGTGCGGTGCCTCTTACGATGAACATGCCTTCCAATGGCACAACATCGAACCAATAGTAAGTACACTTCTTTGATACCAAGATTATGTACGGACTCTGACCAAATTTCCTAGCTTTCTCCTTACTCATCTCTATCAATTCTTCGGCAAACTCCTTGACTGCTCCGGCTACGATACCATGGGTTTCCCTAAATACAGCGGCCACGACATGGCCTCCTCGCACGCTTTTATGGATCTTGACGCTTCGGAATTTGGCTACTTCGTCACGCAAGTCGGACTCGCAGCCACCTCCTTCGGTGTTACAACCGAAGATGTCACCGCTGTTGCTACGGCTCTGCAGGAGCTCTTTGGTTACAGATGCAGCCCCAAGGCCACGGTTATTCCGGAAATGGGTCCAACGCTGAACAGTATCTGTCAAAATGAGAAGTGTCCGCTTGATCCTAACGCGCAGTGCTCGGCGTATCCCAACAATGGCTTGACGGTGGCGCCCGCAATGGCAGAGGTGTCGAACACGACGACTCCGAGCTCTACTGGCACGGTACCCTCTGCAACATCAACTGATGCAGCTATGTTTACGGGTGGAGCTTCAGTGGAGCGTGTTACTCTTGGTGTTATTGTCGGAGCCCTGGCTTTAGCTATCGCGTTGTAAAACATTAGTACCGCATTATATTAAGATCTTATAATAATATAAGTTATATACTCAACATAAAGTAACTAAGTTATTAGAGCTAGCGTTACTAGATATTATAGCTTAGAGCCTAACAGTTATTTAGATTATTTCTATCGGTTTTAACGAATACGCTATCTATTAGTATTTATCTTAATATCATTAGTAGAATTCTGTTACGGGTCATTACTTACTAAGCCTGGACCGGGTGAGGGGAGGACAGTTCTTAGGCAGGAGCCGTGGTAGTAGTCAATTGGATCGAGCGAAGGAGTCAACCGCCTTCGTATAGGGTGTGAGATAAACCAATTCACGGAACTAGGTTCAGTGAATAACTTAATAAGACTGTGTAACCTGGTAATAATTCCAAAGGGTACAATCTATAATGAGAGTTAACTACGAAGCATATAAGAAAGTAAAGCTCAAGTCCTATATACTTCGGTGGCTCGACTGGCTCGAACCGAACCATTCGAGCTGGGTCACGCGTAGCTCGACTGGCTCGACTCGAGTCGCTCTAGCCAGCCCACATGACCTGGCGGCGTAGTTGGCCTTCTAACCTCCCGACGCGCCAGCGCCAATAACACGAAGGTTAATAAATGAGATGGACTAGTTGTAAGGAGTCTAACTATCCTATAGTAAAGAGGGGTTAATAAATTAATTTTTATATTTATAAAAATAATCTATCTAAGATATAGTAGAGTCTATTATAAATACTCTAATTATAAGTAATCGATTCTTAGAAAGCGAAGCGATTTAATTATACTATATTTAATAAAAGTCTAATACTTAAGTCTAATATATATTCGTTTATAGAGAATTAATAAATAGAGAGAATTAATAAATAGAGAGAGTTAATAAATAGAGAGAGTTAATAAATAGTGTGAAAAATGATATAGTAGTAAAGAATATATATCGAATTGTCTAATTTACAAAGGTACTACCTACAGGTCTACTTATACTAGGTTGGTAGTTCGGATAGGTTTCTACCCGTATTACTATTAATTTCGGATAGGTTCCTATCCGCATTACTATTAATTTCGGGGAGCT
>Ga0247733_1000142_pt1 | contig 97776 bp, 118 predicted proteins | sample UWRJL043104R2_FD_180932 | JGI IMG/M metagenome (GOLD analysis project Ga0247733, IMG submission 180932) | Plant litter microbial communities from Arlington Agricultural Research Station in Wisconsin, United States - UWRJ-L043-104R-2 | ecosystem: Environmental > Terrestrial > Plant litter >... | reverse complement strand
AGGCTCCCCCTCCTCAGAGAACAGCACTGAATATGTCGTGGTAGACCGGCCACGCACCGCGCGCACCGACCACGGAGAGAGAGCATGAACGCCCGCGGGGCTTACGGGAAAGGACCACTAGAGGCAGACGCAGGCGCAGACGCAGACGCACACGCTCGTTTGCAATGGCTGCTGGGCTTGCGGGGTTGGAAGCATCGTTTGAGCATATTCCTTGTAATGGACGACGGGACTGTATTGGATTCTAGGGCAAGTAGCTTTCTGCCATGGCAATTTTGGCTCCCAGCATGGTGAGCATCTTGTATCGACGGCGTTGACGCAGGTTTTGGAGCACGGGAGTTTCTTGTGTGATGTTGCGTTCCGGAGACGCTAATGGGGAATGCGGAAAGATGATTGATCTAGTGCAGAGAAAGTAGAAAACCACCAGCGGAGCCAGCAACCCCATCGAGCGCTTGCGATGCTTCGTCACCAACACGCTGAACCGCGGCATGTATCCAAGAAAACTTGTATCCAAACAAAGTGTCGATCCAAGGAGCAACATGCCACTTCCACGATCCAGCAGAATTCAACGCACGCCCGCCATGCCACAGCCAACTTTGGTCCTAGTGACCGTCGTCCTTTGGTGCTTGCCCTGCGTCGCCTGAATGATTAGCAACGCCAACAAGAGATGCAATATCAAAATCTCGGCCACCTTTCGTATCTTTGCGGACACTCTCCCTCAGCCTCCCCATCAGCCTCCCCAATCCCCTCGCCAACTCCCAAGTGTGGCCCGTCTTCTTCTGCTCCGTATCCACACCCAGCCGCTCCCCGTCTAGAAACGTGTCAAACGTCTTGGCGCGGTTGCAGGCCATAGTCTTACCGTCTGTGGGATCGATGTTGTGTTTGTCCTTCGTTGCCGGTGGAATGCCTGTGTCAAAGGCAGCGCCGTCATTCTTCCTTTTGCGGCGGAATCTGAACATGGACGGAGATCGGTGCTTGGCGTGAGAGTTCAGGGTTGTGGATGTGGATATAGAGTCCCGGGTTGCAGTACCGTTAGTGGTAGGGAGATCGTTTGCGCAGTTTGGGAGGGAGCTTGAGGGAGTTATGATGCTGCGCGAACCTTGTGCAGTTGACTGAACATGTTTGCTGTCTTGGTCCATGGCGATCAGTTGTCTGGGTGGTCTCAGATCTCCCGGGTTGGGGGACTTGTGGCTTAGTGTTGTGAGGCATGGTGTTAGTGCTGGGTGTCAGTTGGCCAGTGGAAGCTTCTGTATGGACTACAAGTTGAATGCTGTAGAAAGCGCGGGTTTGGACTGTGAGTATCAAAGGGAAGTGACAGACCAGGACGCAGACGTGGTGGAGACCATGCCCTGATGTCTTCCCAAAAAGGACTAGCGCATTATAGCCCTGTTTGACTTCACTCCGAATGTTCGATGAACTTCTCACCACTATTTACACATTCACGTCACGTTAGATCACATCCCTTTCTTCTCGCTGGCTCATCTTCGACTCGAGTTCAATGCGCGAAACATGTTTACAATATATCATCGCTCAAATGCATCAAATACGCCAGATATTGTCGGTTATAACCCAAACACAAAGACAACGAAAAGGCGCCGTCTCGAAACACCTACCCATCCAACGGGCTCCGACTGGGCAGCTTGGACAGACGTTTGCGCATGTTGGGCATGCTAGACATGTTGCTCAGGCGCCCAAGACATAGCTCCCGCGAAGCTACTTCCGTCCTCTCCGTGTCGCGGAACGTCTCGCCCTTGCCCGACTTATGGGGTGCCAGAAAAGCGTCAAAGGTTATGTCCGCTTTGTGTTCGTAAGCGGCCAGAGGACTTCGGACGCGGTTTGGAGTATTTGTGAATAGCGTGGAGTATCCAGACTGGAAGGACGAGTGACGGCCATGACGACCTGCAAAGTAGTCGCCATTGCTAGAAGGACGCACTCGTGCGTGGCGGCTCAAACTCTCGCCACCAAGGTTTGACGACACAGGGCGTTGCACCACACCCGATGGCAGTGAGGGTGGCATCGGGATCGCAGAGCTAGGCAGGCGCAAGTCGATCATAGATTTCGTGGCATCTGGGCTGCGAGAAGCACGTTTCTCTGTCTGTATTTCATTGTAAGTTGCAATGTTTCCAACACGACTAGGAGATACTTTGATCAGAGGTAGCCTTTCTGATTGACGGACCTGCTTATCGAGTGTAATCTGGACATCCTTGCCACCGAACAGCTGAAGCAGAAGCTGCTTGGTGTTCTTGACCTGCAGGAGAAACTGCTCGCTACTGCGTTTGTCTTGGGCGATGGCCGTGAGTATCTCGAGTCGGTTCTCGCAATACGGGACAAGCTCTATCCTAGAGTTTTGGTACTGGACCAAATCGGATGGTGCCCATTCCTTCAAGTTGTCGTTCTTTTCGCCCATTGCGAGGGCATGCTTGTCTTGATCAGATAGCGCGTAGCTATAATAGCGGGCCTTGTTGCTTTGTGAATGCGGTGCAGGCTCTGCGGAAGAGCTTGTCAAATGAGGAAAGCTCATCTGCTCCACATCTTCCATGGGCGATGGAAGATTGCTCTTGTAGCGTGGGCGGCGAGATCCACTAGCTTGTCCTTGGGACGCATTAGTATACTCTGCGCCTTCCCATACTGGTATGTCCAAGGCCTTACGAAGGGTAGCTGCCAAATCTGGAACTGGTCGCGAGAGGTTGTCGAGCACAAAGTCCCGCATACCTGCCTCGGTGGAGTCCATCCTTGACGCACTGGATCGACGCAAGATGGGGCGAGACACCATCCGGGGGGTGTGCAACGCACCTGAAAAGGAATCCAGCGCCGGTTGGTGTGGAGCTGTACGAGGGCGAGAAAAATTGCGCATCTCCAGAAACGTGCAAGCGTTTGTTGCTTGTGAAGCGGTCATCGGGTTCTTGCCTCGGGTCTGTTGTAGGGACAGTGACTTCGCAACCTAGTCGAGATATCGTCCAGGTCTACACTAAGGTCTGCTTGCCTTGTCCTGTCGGCGGGAATGTAGTCTATAAAAGGGACTGTGCATTGTAGAGAATATGCACGTTATATGAGCGGGAATAGGGTGAGAGTCCACATTGTCAACGGCATGCACAATGTTGCGTTTGCTGCAGTCGCGGCCGACGAGGCAACCAGCATGAAAACACGCTGAATCACTCGGTGAACACTTTGAACTTCTTACTTAAGGGGAAACGCGAAGGACTCAGCTTCACCGGGTCCCTTATTCATTGTTTAACTACACGCAGTACGCTCGCACATCACCAGACATCTTTTGGCTGCCGCCTTCCGCGCAGACTGCATCTCGCAAGAGCATGCTGCACAATACGTCTTCCTATCTTTGGTGCAGAGCTTCTCTTTGGAATTGACCGACTGCTTACTACGCTTTTTTAGACACTGAACCAGCGGCTTACCGTATTTCCCAACGGCAGCCATGGGGCATCTCTTGGGCAAAGAAACGTTCTCCCTGTCTTCCTGTTCAATGCTGAATCTACTCACCAGCGGCGGGCGGAGAGAGTCCGCTTCATCGTGTTCTACTAAACCTGAGTAATCAGCTGGATCTATATCACAACTCTGTCGTGGCTCCTGGTCGACTTGATGCTTCCTATGTGGAAGTGAAAACTCCCCATCCGCTGAGTACATGGGGCGGATAGGCTGATGCTTACGCCACGGAGCGTTCACCATCATGTCGGCAATATACTGGTCGGCATCGTTATCTTCGTCGTATTCATGCCACTTCTGGTTGAACTCATCGATGTACTTTTGAGGAATCCGCTCTCCCTCGTCACAATGCCCCCAATGGCTCCCACGTATGGGTGGTCGGCATCCAGCACATTTCTTATCAACAACACAATCTCCATCAGGGGTATTAATGCTCAACGCGAAAGCTTGCCGTGTGGCATGTCGCATCTCTGACCGGTGCACATGCTGCTCGTGGTTCAGTCGTGGACACGCAGAGCGAGGCACGGAATAAGTGACACTAGTTGACGTGTGCGCCTCGTAGGTACTGGTAGGAGACTCGCGCATATCCTTCTTGGGCCGCTGATATCGGCACTGCATCTTTTGGCGATGAACGAGCGAAGCATGTTGAACACCGGGAAGACCAGGCGATACAATTACAGCGTCATGATACAAAGCCTCACAGACGGCCCTAGAGGTACCCATGGCTGCAACTTTGTCAAGTTGCTTGCACGTAGATCAACAACAACGATGCCTGCATGATCGTTGGTACTCATCTTAAGTATATTATATAGGCAGCATGCCGGGCACATATTATTCAACATGATTTCGTTGTTCGTTGACACGTCCGGTAGAACACTCAGCGATGTAATTCGACGATGTAAAAGGGCTCGTCTGAGAATGCTCCCATGGTGATGTTCTGATGCACATGCATACATAATGCGAGCAGCTAACAATGTTGGGCAAAACTTTCCGTGTTGAAGTTGCTCGGAAGGTAGGACCCACCTACTGAGTAAATTGGATTAACGGCAAATAGAAGTAGCCCATATTCAAATAATCACGTGCTCAAGATGGTTGCTCTGGATCGGACATACAGCGTAAGCTCTGATAATCGTCTATACGTTCCTATAGGTATTTATTCAGTTCTTCAATCTTATTCTTCTGAGCAGCTTAGAGACTGCCCTCTCGAGCCATAATCCTTCCCAACGCTTCTTCCTAACCAAACTGATCTCTTTCAACTCGCCTTCCAGCACAAATCTGTCTTCTGTAACAGCCATATCATCATTGTACGGCACCTCACATGGCTTAGGATAGTAATGGAAGTCATCCTCGCCAATGAATGGGAGGTCGTACATGTAGGCGGCGAAATCGCCGGCAACAAGCTCTTCCGGATCTTCGCGCATATCATAAGCGATCCAGTCTGCCACAGTATACAAGTCATCTGTGCCGGTGCTAATGTGGGGAAGGTAGTATTGGAAAGTCCAAGAGACGGGTCGAGTGGTCGCAGTTGTAGTCATGGCCCAGGGCTCCCTAAGGGTAGGCGCTGTGCTGTCACCCCATCGACTCATGTAAGCGGTTGATGGTGGCTTGGCTGTAGAACTTCGCGTAAGTCTACAAATATACAAGGTGGGAGTCGAAGGTGAGGTAGCCTCTGCGGATCATTCGAGCTTTTCGGTATGGTGTGGTGAAGGACGCAACCGTTGGGACTCGGGTTTCTCGTTTACGACAGGGGGAAAACAGTCTACAAAGTTGATAAATGGAACGAGGGATCCGTGTTTTCGGGATATGCGTCGCACAGGTGGTACGCTTGCGTTTTTGAGGCACAAGGTGGGAAGCTTGATCGCCATGTAATTGCGCGAGGAGCCGAGTCTACCGTGATGGACCGAGAAGCACTGGTATAAAGAAGAAGCATTTGAACAGCCTCTTCAAGTAAGTACAAGTACTGTTGTATGCTGTAAAAAGAACGCTTTGAGACAGCTTGACAATGTAACAAAGATACCAGGCGGAAGCTAGGAACAATGCGCCTTTGAGACCACGAAGAACAGTGACGGCAAGGCTATATTTGGGTCACTCAAGATTATTGGCACTACATTACATAGTGTTAGCTAGATAAAAGAGAACCCCGATCAGTTAAACACATGCATTACTACCAGCGTTGTAGTGTGTATCAAAGATCCTTTGGTAGTTACCAGTTTCGCGCGATGACTCGTTGCCAGACGAAGCCCCCAGGTCTTCGGTGCTAGCTATTCACGATTAAGACCGGCAATTTGCGGACGGTCTATCGAGACCAAAAGTTGCGGGGTCGTATTGCCATCCAAGGGCGATGAGCACGGTTACCCGTGACATCGTCGTTGGCGTCAGGCCGTCGAACATGGAAGATCTCCAGAACCCGCGCGGCAACGGATCGCCCAAAGATCGGACGATGAGCGCGTTGCACATGCGTTGTCTGGCTGTGCAAAGAATGCCGATCCAAGTACTCGCTAACAGACGTGCGCGGCATATGCAAACGACCGCGTAAGCACTTGTCGTCCTCTCCATCGTCATCGTCACTCTCCTCATCCTCTTCGGCTTCTTCTTTGCGCCCGAGGAAGGTGGCCGACGGTGTCTTCTCCTCATCTGCGTTGGTGACTCGAAGCACTCCTCCTGAACCATATGTCGTCACAGCTTCCCCCGATGACGAGAACCAGTATAAGCGCTGTATCTCCTCGGTCGGCCATTCGACGTCTTCAGGCGGGCCACGCTCATTGCTCGTGGGTGGCGTAATACAGGCCTCGCTCGCCGGGAGCGGTATCATACGGCCGAGAGATTCAGCGTACTGGCCATTAATGGTCAACAAGCGTTCCTCAGGATTAGCGCTCCCACAGATAGCAGCGATTTGTTGATGCAGGTACTCATCGTTAAGACGCCGAAGCTCTTTGACAGTTGAGGCTTGCCACTCTCCGGCCTGCTGCGGGGATTGGGTCACCGTTCCAGACATGATGCGATGTATGCTGGGTGTGTGTGTGATTGGTAGTGATCTGTCAGCACGCAACGAATGAATCATTGCATATATGCGATTCGATAGACTTGCATTGTGAGTGAGGTGTTGGGGGCGCTGTAGGCGGGAGGCAGCTCAAGTGAGTGCACAGTGATCGGAGGAGCTCAGTGAAAGGCGTCATTTCGTTTGCATTTGTTGAGCTGCAGTGCTATTGAGCATGCTTCCGGACTTCCTCGGTTCACGTCGCCTTGAGCAGCTCCGTGAAGTCGCTTGGAGCTTGCCGACATAAGGGACGATGCGCTGCCCCTGGCGGCGTTTCCTTAACGCTATTGTTGCGTGTGCGGTCGAGTCTGCAGTACGTCGACGCGAGCCCAATACCAAGCATGGTAAAGGGTGCCGTTCTGCACCGCCGTAAATGTGCCACGTTATCTCGTTGTCGTCGCGTTGCCGCGCTACCCCGTGTGGGGCCGCTCGTCTCGTCGCCAGCCTCGGCCCGGGGGAGAAGGTCACGGGAAACATGGGGTGTACATGGACAGGCACGTCTAAATAACTGCCGGCTCGTAGTATGCCCACGATGGACATTCCGCTCCGATTGAGCTCGCGACTCTAGTTTCTCTCTCGCCATCTCCTGCCACTGTCCAATTAAGGACTGCAGACTGCCGACTGCCATGGCTCTCGGTGCGTACACAATGCTGGCATCAGCACCGCAGTGAATAGCCACGGGCACTCACGCTGGCGCTAACCCAAAGTATCCCGTCTCTATGACCTCTCACTGACTGCAGCAGCAGTGCCCGTTGCCGGCGCCATTGCAGGCGCAACCGCTGCCGCCGCGTACCTCGACGCCAAATTCCACATCCGCAGCGACGTCCGCAGCCTGCGCAGCTCGTCGAGAACGGAGCGCGCCTTCGCACAGGCGCGCGCAGAGAATCGCGGGAGTCTTTGGTACTCGTTCGAGGCGCAGGTGAAGCGGCTGCCCGCGAACGAAGAGGCCATCTGGTCGCGCGTCGGATGCTACACCTGGGCTGAGACGTACGCCAACGCCTGCCGCTACGGCCAGTACTTCCTCCAGAATGGCGTTACGGCGGGCTCGCTCGTCACCTTCTGCCTCACCAATCAGCCCGAGTTCGTCTTCGGCACCTTGGGTGCGTGGGCCATCGGGTCTGCGCCCGCCCTGATCAACCACCATCTGGCAGGCGATGCCCTGATCCACTGTCTCAAGGTCGCCGGCGGGAAGCTGCTCATTGTCGACGAGGACAAGGACACGCAGCAGCGCATCAATGCCGTTCGCGACCGCATCGAGGGCGAGCTCGGCATGACTATCCGCGTGCTCGACACTCACCTCAAGGGCGAGATCCTGCGTCTGGAGCCCACACGGCCCGAGGACGAGCTCCGCAGCGGCATGCCGGGCACCTTTCCCATGTGCCTGTTCTACACAAGGTATGCTGCAGCAACCCAGCCGTTCCCATCCGAGCCCTAGCTAACCTGGACAGCGGCACGACGGGCCATCCCAAAGCATGTCCCTTCGAAAGCCAGCGAGCCGGTACGCTGGCCGGCGGACGCGTGCGTGACCTCGACCTCAAACCGGGCCCCAACGGCGACCGATGGTACATATGCATGCCGCTCTACCACGGCACCGGCTTCACCACGGCCGTCTCGTGCATGCTGTCAGGCGTGACGCTGTGCATTGGCAAGAAATTCTCCACGTCTCGGTTCTGGGGCGACATCCGCGAATCCAACTCCACCGCCTTCGTATACGTGGGCGAAACGGCACGCTATCTACTCGCCAACCCTCCGAGCGAGCTGGACCGGAAGCACAACGTCAAGGTCATGTTCGGCAACGGCATGCGGCCCGATGTGTGGGGGCGCTTTGTGGATCGCTTTGGCATACGTACCGTCGCCGAGTTTTTCAACAGTACCGAAGGTGTCTTCGGCCTGATCAACGTCTGCCGCGGACCCTTTCGAGCGACCTCCGTCGGCCATCATGGAGCCATACAACGCCACCGCCTACGAAACACATTCATACCCGTCGAGATAGACCCCGTATCGAACACGATCCTCCGCGACCCCAAAACGGGCTTCGCAAAGAGGACATCGTACGAAAAGGGCGGCGAGATTGTCGTTGCCCTACCGCACGAGTCGGCCTTTGTGGGCTACTACAACAACCCTGAGGCCACGAGCAAGATGTTTGAGCGCAACGTGTTCAAGAAAGGCGATCTCTTCTACCGCACAGGTGATGCTCTCCGAAGGGATGCAGATGGGCGGTGGTTCTTCTTGGATCGGTTGGGCGACACCTTCCGGTGGAAGTCGGAGAATGTGAGCACGGCCGAGGTTAGCGAGGTGCTGGGCAACTATCCTGGCATCGTCGAAGCCAACGTCTACGGCGTCGAGGTGCCTGGCCATGACGGAAAAGCGGGCTGTGCAGCCATCTACATCGATCCGGCGCATCAGTCAACGTTCGACTTCAACGCCCTTCTGGAACACTCGCGCGCGAAGCTGCCGAAATACGCAGTCCCGCTGTTCATACGGGTGCTGAACGAATTGACGTCGATGCACAACAACAAGCAGAACAAGGTCCCTCTGCGGAACGATGGCATAGATCTGAGGAAGCTGCAGGCGAGAGCAGATGCTGAAGCTGCGGCCAAGGGGCTGGCCAAGGAGGACGTCAAGTACGATACCATGTACTGGTGTGCGGCTGCTCTCAGCAGCGTCCGTGCGGGTGAGGAAGATGAGGGGTACATTGTGTACTCAATGCAGGACTGGGATGCTCTGAAGCGCAATGTGCACGACGCTGCCAAGCTTTGAAGTGTATGATTGAGGTCATCTACGGTAGTCGTACAGTAATGCACATGTCACTTCTCTTGTCAAGTCTGGTGTTTGAGTTTGGCCGTTGACGCTTACCCCGCCGCTACGTCATGCTCAAAACATACCTAACCCCAAGGTAAATACGACTCCACCTAACCCTGTCTGAACGGAAAATCTACAAATCGCAACGCCGTCACCATGGAGGCCTTCGCAAAGAAATTGCCGTTTGGGCATTCCAAGTCGCCTTCGCAGTCTGACGAGTCTTCTCTCACCACGCAGCTCACGGCCGACCAATGCGCCGAACTCACGTTCCTGATCGCCACCATCACGGCATCGATGCGTAAATCGCTCCTCAATACCTTTACCTCCGAATCACTCGCGGAGTCGCCGTCCGCGCAGTCAGGCGCAGACGCATTGGCAGCTGCGCCGGAAAATATCGACCAGGTAGATGTGGAGAAGGAAGACAAGTTGAAGAAGGACAAGGAGGCGCGCATTGAAGATGCAAAGAAGGAGCTGGCACGGCCTGAAGTGCAGGAGCTGAAGAAAGAGATGCTACGGTACTTCGACGAATGGAGAGGGCGGGTCATTATTCGCGTGGGTGAGGTGGTCAACTCGCGCGAGGAGGCCAAAGAGCAGAGTAAGCACGTCGCGGAAAAGGACGTGGAGCGTGTACAGCGAAGCGAGACTGGTATGACGAGTCTGGGTAGCCTCGATGAAGATGGGGAGAATGTGGACACGGTCTTCAAGGAACTGTATCCACGCGTCCCAACGGACTTGGGGAAGCTGGACCAGGAAAAGAGGGCGCTGGTCCTACACTCTCTAGTCTTGATTGTGTTGAGTTTAGAAAGCTACTCTGCGCACTCGCGCATCTTGCTCCTTCACCTCACGAGCTCGCTCGGCCTCAAATTGTCTGCTCTGAAAAAGGACGAGGAGACGGTGGCGAGAGGACTGCTTGAGGCAGCATCTCAGCAGCTAAACGCCGACGCAGAAACGAAAAAGGCAGCCGAGTCATCCAGCGCGGCGCGAAAATGGAAAGTTGGATTGGCGGGTGTGGCTGGTGCAGCCTTGATAGGTGTTACTGGCGGTCTCGCAGCGCCTCTCCTCGCGGCCGGGATAGGAAGCGTCATGGGCGGTCTCGGGCTCGGGGCCACGGCTGCCGCAGGCTATCTCGGCACGCTCGCCTCCTCTTCAGTGCTCGTTGGGGGCCTCTTTGGAGCGTACGGTGCGAAGATGACGAGCAAGGCCATGGACGACTACGCAAGAGAAGTGGAAGACTTTGGGTTCATTCCGATACACCACTTTTCTCGCCCTCGCAAACTAGAAAAAGAGTTCCGTCGCCTTCGTGTTGCCATTGCCATATCTGGCTGGCTGACTAGCAAGGAAGAAGTTGTTGTCCCGTGGCGCTATATGGAGCCTGGCATTGAAGGTTTCGCGCTCCGCTGGGAACTAGAAGCGATGCTCAAGCTCGGAAACTCGATGGACTCGTTCGTCAAGAGTGCCGCATGGAGCTACGCCAAAGGCCAAATCATCAAACGCACCGTCTTCGGCGCATTGGCAGCCGGCCTATGGCCCCTGGGCATCTTGAAGATATCTTCCATCCTCGACAATCCCTTCTCTGTCGCCAAATATCGCGCTGATAAAGCTGGCCAAGTCCTCGCCGACGCCCTCATCAATAAGGTTCAAGGCGAGCGCCCCATAACGCTCATCGGCTACTCTCTCGGCGCCCGGTTGATCTTCTCTTGTATGAAGACCCTCGCAGAGCGAAAGGCATTCGGACTCATCGAGAACGTGGTGTTGCTCGGCTCACCCTGCCCTTCAGACGCCGAAGACTGGCGATGTGTCAGAAGCGTGGTGAGCGGGCGGGTGGTCAATGTGTTTTCGACCAACGACTACGTGCTCGCCTTCCTGTACAGAACATCAAGTATTCAGCTTGGTGTGGCCGGCCTCCAACCAGTGCTTGGAATACCTGGCGTGCAGAATGTCGACGTCAGCGAGCTCGTATCAGGACATCTCCGTTATCGCTACCTAACGGGCAGCATCCTCAAGAAGATTGGCTTCGAGGACATCGACCTCGCAGCGGTGGAGCAAGAAGAGAAAGAGATGAAGGCTGTTGAGGAGGCAGAGGCCAGGGAAAAGGAGGAGAGGGAAAGGGGAGGAAATCAGAAGAGTGAGGATGAAGAGAAGGTGGAATTGGAGAAAGAAGTTGAGAAGAGGAACGAGGAAAGCATCATGAGTTGGGCCAAGTCGAAGATGCAGATTGGGAGTATCTGGGGAAGTGGGAAGCAGGAACAGACCGAGGCGGAGAAGATGGTTGAGCTCGAAAAGAAGGCGAATGCGTCTGCAGATGAGGCGCAGAAGAAGCAGCATGCAGCGTGATTGTAGCACCGATGCTGTTGACTCTGATCCGGCTATTTCATTTATACAAACATGTATGCTCGGGTAGACTTGACGATTGCGACTAATACAACAACGCCTTTGGTGCGAACCATGTCACCATAATGCGCTACCCTAACTGGCGGATCACCGCTACAGACCCTTATATGCCATCTCTAATACCTAAGAAAAGTCCTCCTCTGCATCAGTAGCTTCTTTGACCCGCAAAAGGAGCGTCGTCTTCCATTTGTCAAGCTTGCTCAGCTGATCATACTGGAACAACTACACACATGTTAGCATCCCACGTTGACAACTGAATACAGGCAAACTTACTTTGTCCGCAAACATTTCCTGATCCTTGGACGCTACCGCTTGCGACAGATCCACCAGCAACTGATGTTCCCTCTGTTGGGTGAAACTCGGATCCAGCTCTCGATACCTGTCCAAAGCAGCAGTCACACCGACTTCATCGCCGGTACACAGGTGGCATATACCCGCCTTGAGCAGATATTCTTTCACGGACCAGCGCATGAGATTGTTGCTAATGGACGACTTGGCGACCTTCTCGTACAGCTCAATAGCCTTATAGTAGTCTTTGCCCTCCAGAGCGACTAGATCTGCGGTCTTGAGCCAAAGCTTATTGGCGAGGGCCTATTTGAACGTAAGCTTGCTCCAAGCTGTTAGAGCGGGACTGGTGGATGGAACTGACTTCGGCGTTATCCTGGTCACACGGTCAGCGCAAGCTCGGAGATGATCACTCTAGACACGGCGGGGCATTGCTTACACTCTCGTACCAGCCAGCTGCCTCCTCGTAGGCAGCAGCAGCCCGGCCGTTATCACCGAGCTCGACTTCGAACAAGTCGGCGAGGTTCTGCTTGTGAGTTGCTGCGCGGCGGAAGTTGCCTTTGGCGCAGTAGTGTGCAATAGCCTTATCGAGACACCGCGCGGCGGCCTCAGGGTCGTCCTTCTTGTACGCCTCTATGGGGGGATGAGCTCACGTGATCAACGTGGACGGGATACGATGGGGCATACTGAAGGCTTCGGTGAGACTGTTGGCCTCGTCGTCGGGCTCATTGAGGTTCTGCCGTTGCACCGACGCAGCGCGCTCAAATGCCTCTCCGGCCTCCTTGCCTGCGGAGAGTCAGTACACGAAGGGGGAAGTTGAGTCGCAGCCATACCCATCTTCTGCATGCGGAACGCATTGGCAGCGGCCGTGAACTGGTCTGCGGCTGCCTCGTCTGTCGCGGACATCAGTGCTTTTCTCTTCCTCGCGCCGGTGGACAGTATGCATACACTTCTCTTGCCTTCCGCCAAAGAAACTGAATCCGCCGCCTGCTTTTCCTAGGCTTTGTTCTGCCTGTGCCGACTGTCAGTATCAATCTGCGGCTTCAGCCACAAGGCGCCCCCACCTGTCGCAGCAGTGCTCGCGGGTCGCCGGCCATGCTGGGCGATTTGGCTGTTCTATGGGTATATGGCTGTTTCTGACGAGGACTTCGGCGTGCAGTGAGGACAGAGATGTGTTCGGCCAGCGAGGTTGGTGTGTGAGGTCTGGCTGCGTCGGGGCCGCCGTACCGTTGCACGTCGCAGGCGGCCACGATGACGCCTGGTAGGTCCGTGCGCAGCACGACTTCACACGATGCAAACACTTCGTAATCAGACGAATCCGCCCTCAACAAGCCATCATGATTTTGCGCGCCATTCTCAGGCCACGATGCATGGCCCGGCGCCTGCAACACCCGTGCGCACTCGTCCACAGCGCTCCCAAACCCGGCCAAGCCAAACGGTGGAGCATGCACGACCTCGAGACGCTCCTCGCAGTACCAGCGTGGTCGGTCGAATCCCTCCTCCCGCCCACGACGCCTGCATCCAACGTACCAGCTGTCTCCGCGATACAGCTTCACCACCTCCTGCGCCTCTCCGCGCTTCCTCCCCCCGAATCCCCTAGCCACGAGGCCCAGATGCTGAACACTCTGTCGGCCCAGCTGCACTTTGTGGGGCAGATGCAGCAAGCAGATACCGCGCATGTAAAGCCGCTACGAGCCATTAGAGACGAGACCAAAATCGCCGAGCGGGAGCAGACCATCACCATGGACACGATGAAAGAGGCATTCGCGAAAGAGAAGATCGTTGGCAAACACTATAAGCGTATACAAAGAGAACCCACGCCGACTGATGCAGCTCACGCCGAAGACTGGCCTGTGATGGCGTCTGCAGAGCGTAGCATGGCCCGGTACTTTGTCGTGGAGAGCGAGCGACCTCAGGAGTAATCGGAGCCCACCAAAACACCAGAAAACGAAATACAAACAACCCGCATCAACGCTTCATGCTATCCAAACATTGCCCGTACCAAGTACAAAACTGGACGACTTTTCCTTCGCTACAGCAATTGCAAAACCGCCTCCCGCCCACATCGTCCAGGTCTGGGGTCGGCAAACGACCCATCTTGGGAGTTTGGGGTGGTGTCATAATGTCGTCAATGTTGTTTTTTGATCTGGCCCATGCCCTATCGAGCTTCTCGTCTGCAACAGATGCCTGCACAATCACCGTCTTGATTTTGGTCCTTCGAGACTTCCTTGTCACGTGTGGTTCGGATCTTGGCACTTTGGTCGACGAGGAGGTATTACTCCAAGACGCTGGACTAGAAGAGGTGTTCATGCGCGACGGTGCTTGTTGATCTTTTGATGCTTGAGGAACAAGGCAAGCAGGTGACAGCGTGGGTGTACCGGTCCGGGTCACGTGCTGGCGACGACGAGATTCCGCTATGCAAACATTTCTCCCATCATAGTAGTCGACCTGGCGGTGTACCACAGTAGGCTCCGTCTGCATGGCACGTGCGATGGATTGGGGGGTCGACGACGACGACGACATGGTGAAGAGCTGGAGCGACCTGGACCCAGACAGCAGATGCCAATCGGTGGCCCAGTTGGTTGCTTGAAGACACCCAAAAGACTAAAGACCCCTTCTTGAGACCTTTCGAGATGGCTGTGAAGGAAGCCTTGATGATCCAGTGTGGAGGGGAATGGGAAGTAAGAGTGATGGGGAGGTGGGTGGGCGGTGCGCAACTTATGTGTCGGGGGGCAGGCCAGCGCCAAGCAACACCCACCTTGCTGTGTCAGGGCTCCTCCACAACTGCACCCCGCCCTGGGGAGGCGGTGCGAGGTCTCTCGCTCAACGGCCCGGGCTATCTGGAAGCCTCGGGGCTCAACTCACTGCAATAAATTCTGTTATGCATCATTTCTCGAGGCTTTGCTCCCGTCTGAGGTCGCTTGGGGTCCAGCATGGGCGGCCTCTGCTAGGAGACGGTGCTACACAAAATCGAAGACTTCGCAGGCTCTAATAACGCTGCATGCTCTATCGTTAGCCTGGAGTAATCGATGCATCGAGATTATATCAGTTGACATAGTCGACCTCGTCGCCGCTGTCGTCAATACACACTATCTCCCTCAAAATCTTATACAAATTCGTACAAACCGGCCTTTTCTTCATCTGCTGACTTCTTTGATCCAACAATCGAGTATCCCCTTCATATCTATCGTCGTGCATGGATTCTGTGGTTGTCGTTCTCGCGTCGTTCGTGGTGAGAGGTCGACTCTTATGTAAGCATATCCCTGACCAATCAGTCCTACGGCAGCTTCTCACCTTCGCTGCCCGTGCTAAGCTCGCCGTGGCCTCGCACATGCTTACCTTCTAGATCAGAGCCTCACCGAGGCTGTGGTCGCCATTACTGAAGAGGAGAGGAGAGGCAACAACTTGGTCTGCTTCGTTGTTCCACTGTTCTTTAGCTAAGCTCTTGAAAAGATCAGATATTCAATGAAGATTCCCAGCTTTTCACGAAGCTAGATCTATTGCGGGAACAGTTCATCATCAGCGACAGAAAACTTGAGCGGGCCTCATAGGCAACAAGGAGGCAGTGAAGTTCTCCATCCGATTCCTCATTGATCTGGATGGTTTGTGGAATCCAAAAGAGATTAAGCGGGTGGCTCTCCGGTCGTCCCTCGTAGCGTACGACAGGTACACAGTTTTCTTTCATCAACCACTGAGAAGAGAACGTCGTTGCTGAAACATTGCCCAAAGGTACTCAAGCTTGCTCATGATGTGTCTAAGTCTAGCATAGCGGTGCATCAACCCTCCTCCGGACCTTAATCTTCGTTTAAGAGTCAGGACGGAAGTGATAAATGCACTGTTTAAACCGAGAAATCGACAGCAATCTATATACCGAACAGCCACCTCTTTCGTCAACAGCAGTTGTGATAAATCATTGTGTCTGCTCCCCGGGCACCGCATGCCAGCCTAAGCAGAGTAAGATACATTGAATGCGCGTTGTTTGATCGACATGCAGCGGGCTGGTTATGAAAGCTTTTATTCCTTACGTAGCCTCCAATCGAAGCGATGGTGGGCCTACCGTAGCTGGGCATTTGGGCTTTGTCACATAATGGTTAGTCTCAAGTGCTGAATCAACCACTCTCGTGCGCTTCTGCCCGATGTCAGTTTCCAATTGCAGGGAGGTGTGATGAGGAATGCTGCGCAAGCAGTGTGTTCAAAGACCCTGTGTAAGCGGTATATTAAGGCACCCTGTATAAGCGGTATGCTAAGGCACCCTGTATAAGCGGTGTGTTAAGGCACCCCGTGCAAGCACTGCCCACTATCGTAGAAGATGAGCTCACGACCCCGAGAAAATCCGTATAAAGTACAAAAGGAATAGGTGAGTCTGTCCGGCGTACTGTTTGCGTCTTGGATAGTTTCGTTGGTGTTTTGGTTCAGCGACCACAGCGTCCTCCTTGTGTTGGGTGGGGTCATATTAGTACCACCATAAGCACGCTGAGTGTGATGGAGAAGCAAGGATGTCTTGAGTTGGTGGAATTAGTCACCTGTTGTAGTGATCGTCAGGTCCGTGGGCCACATTTCTACCAGAGACACACACAAACGTGCTGCAATGGAGCTACACTCACAAACTATAGCGCGAGTGGACCGCGGTCGTACAGGTAGTAAACCATACTTTCTATCCTTTTTGGTGAGAATTGGCAAAAATGAAGTTCACGACAAGAATGAATTGGGGGTTGGGGAAGAAAACTAGAGTCAATCGATCAGTTGCATGCATATTCGGGGCTCTTTCTTACCACTGGAACGGGCACGACCGCTCATGTACTCACTGTGTCAATTTTCCTTCTTTGCCAGAATCCGCCTTCTATAACGAAACTGAAGGAATCTGCAAATGGTTGAAGGACGTGCATACGCGGTGAGCCTGGTGGGCCGTGGCGGTAGTTGGGTGCATATATGGCGGTAGTTGGAGGTAACATCAAGAAACACAATGGTGTTCCTTAGCGGTTGGACGTGACCAAATATCGGCTGAATTGTTCGAAAATGTACTGCCTCCGCTGCGTCTTGTGTGTTCCTACAAGCGAATACCTCTTCGGTAGAATCTAGAATCTTCGCGTTGCTCTTCGGTGTGAGCGTGTCGTGCATACATAAGCTTGTCGAGTTTTTCGCCCACTTGTACCAAATTTGTGCGCATATATCGCATCGTGAAGGCACTTCAACTACACACCGCTGATCTTCAACGCATCATTATCATCACCAGATAAAGAAGAGAAAGAGGTAGTAAAGGGATCATTTGTGGTGACAGATAATAAGAGTGAAGATGTACGCATGGCGAGCGATGATTTATTCTGAGCAAATGATGCTTGGACCTGTCATCGCGGCTTCACGCATACCAGTAATGTATTTTCGAAAGTGGTTCTTCATTCAAACGGTCTAGGCAGTGTCCATCCACAAGGAAGCTCAAGTAAAGCCAAAGTACTTCATGTCGTCGCTTCCCCTAATATTGACAGAGTGTCCCACACCATTTGCGTAGATACCCTGGACACGGGGACCATAGATGGTGCGTGTGTACCCGCTTTGCGGGTCGTTGGTCTTTGTGCTCTCGGGTGTGTCGTAACTGTAGCCAAACACGCCTGCCCATTGCTTCATGGTTTCCTGATAATTCTGGGGAAGAAGTGTGCTATCAACGGATCCATGGTAGATTTGCATTTTTGGACGTGTGCCGTTATAACCTTTGTACATGTCGAAGACAACTTGAGCCCATTTTGCGGGAGTTGCGGTGGCTTGCCCGTTTGCGCAAGTGCCGTTCCAAGCGGCTACGCCGTTGGACGTCGACATGAAGCAACCAGCGGGCACGCCGGAGTAGGCGATGCCAGCTTGGAAGAGGTCGGGATAGGTTCCCGCTAGCACGTTCTATGATTTTGTCAGCACCCACTGTTCAAGCAGCTCAAGCAAAGGTGCCTATAGTCTGAGGTGCGGGACTCACTGTCATCATAGCGCCAGAGGACGTGCCCGTGACAAACACCTTGCTCGTATCCGCCTTGTACTCGGTAATCGTCCACCTGACCATCTGCGCAATGGTCTGGCTATCACCTCCACCTTCATGCGTCAACGTGGCCTTGCTGCTCACATCCCAACAGCCACCCGAGTGCGGACTATTTGGGTAGATGACGATGAAGCCGTACTGCTCGGCAGTAGTCTTGTAAGGGGAGCCGTTGAAGTAGGCTTGCGCAGTACCGGTGCAGTAGTGGACTGCGACGATGATGCCCGGACTGGCGGCGAGTTTCTTCGGTACGTAGATGTAAAAGCCAGCTTTCGTGGGTGCGCTACCAAAGGACGTTACTTGAGAGAGGGAGCCAGGGGTAGGAGCGCGACGGGAGAGGGACGCAGCGGAGGCAAAGGACAATAGGGACGTTATCGCAGAGAGTAGACGCATTGTGCAGGCTTGTGACGACCAGTGGACCAAGATATGGAGACGAGAATTGCACAGCAGATGTTGGGAGCGGGATAGGCAGTTCGTTTTAAACACAACGCGATATGACAGGTTTGCAAGTGTTGTAGGGAAAAACACTGCTTCGCACTGTGTCTTTTCATTAGCCTCGTATATGCTACTCGCCTAATGGTGGTGTGTTCCTGTTCGAGAATGAATTCGCGACTTGGCTTTGAGTTGTATGAGCCGGACCCCGCAACGCAGTGCCCGTGATCTTTCCGTGGTAATGAGTTTCCGCTCGAACGGGAAAACTTTAAAGAGCAAACAGGGATGGCGGGGTACGAAGCCGTAGAGCGACCCGAGATAGATTAACACGCGGATACACTCCCTCCGCAACGTCCTTACCAAGTACGCTCAGTGGAGCCCCCGCAACGCTGTTCCGGTACAGCAAGCACCGAAAATCTCGGCGGTATGCGTTGTTGATGGACGACGCGGACCGCATACAAGAGTTGCTTTATGCTGATGTGCTCATATGATGTGCGATGGCCACCGGAACAGGCTTCCAGTAGTTCCAGTGGGTTGCTGTAGCTGTAGCCGTGGTCGACATGGAGTGTGGAACGAGAGGGTGCCATCTTCGACACCTTCACCTCCCAGCCCAAACGCCGCCATCTCCCCTCCCGAAGCCCGCGAATCCCAACCCTCCCTTGCCCTCGTTGACAGGCCTCTTCGCGACGGTGCCCTGGGCCTTGACGCCCTCAATTACCTTATCTAAATGTGTCTCAATGACCACGCCACCCACAATCATCTCGCCGAGGGCGGCATGCAGCGTTTCGAAATTGAAGATGAGGTCGAGCTCGCACACATTCTCAAAGAGACCGTCGAGGGCTTGTACGAAGACCTGGATGAGATCGAGGAGGGCGAGCGGCGATTCGGTCGAGGTGGAGATGACGATGAAGTAGAGGGTTGCGTAGTGGCGGTAGGTGACGAGCGAGGGGGTGTCGTTGTAGGGGGTGGTGGGGGTGGACGACTTGCTGCTGTTTGCAAGCAGGGGCGGGAGGCTGGCGAGCGTCAGACGGGGGTTCGGGTACTATTTTTCATGGGTGTAATCACGGTAGAAAGTTGCACGCCGAGGAGGGGCGGTTGGCTACGAGGGTGAAGATCTCGGAGATGAGCCGCTGTTGCACGCTCGTCTCGAGCTGCGTGTAGAACTTGGTCAGCCGCGGCTGGCCCGCATTATTGAAGACGAGCACAGCGTTGATCATGGCGGGCAGGGGCGGTGGTGCGGGTGGTGCGGTGGATGGTGATGGGTGGTATTAGGTGGGATTGATTGCGATTGCGATTGTGATTGTGGCGGTGACGGCGACGTGCGGGGGAGCTGGCCAAACGGCCCGAGCTCCAACGCTCGCGCTCTCCCTGATCGCTGAACTGAAGCAAGCTCTCCGTTCCATCACGCCAACCGTCCCATTGAACACGTCGAATTCCCCATTTTTCTCACTCACACCATCGCCATGAAGTCTCTGTCCCGCTCTGGCAGCTCTGCCCTTCGCCGAGCCATTCGCACCCCGATTCGCGCGCAGCCGCCCGCCAATTGCATCATCGCACGCGCTTCGCTGGCGCCGTTCATTCATGGTAGCTATCGTGGCTCAGGACAGGCCACGCGCGGCTTCCACGCTGGACTCGCTGTTCGCGGGCTGATGCCGGATGCCGAGAACCCAGCGCCCAGAGAGCCCGAAGACGCGGACCAGCCCACGGTGCCGACGGACCTGTCCACGACCGAGTTTCACGAGCGAGCCGATGCCTACTTGGACGAGCTGGTGAACAGACTGGAGGAGAAGCAGGAGCAGACGCCAGATGTGGAGGTGGAGTACTCGGTATGTGCCTCTTGGCCAGATACGGCAGTAGCTAACGCGCGACCAGGCCGGTGTGCTCGAAGTCAAGATCACATCAAAGGACTACACGTACGTGCTCAACAAGCAGCCCCCGAACAAGCAGATCTGGCTCAGCTCGCCCGTCTCCGGACCGAAGCGCTTCGACTGGGTGGTGTCGGGCGAGTCGATGCATGAGAAAGAGGGCGGAGGCGTGGGAGACTGGATATACCTGCGGGACGGCACTTCGCTCACCGAGGTCATCCGCAAGGAGCTGGGTGTGGAGATTAGCCGGGACCATGGGGCTCCTATGTAGCGTCTCGCACTTGCGGACGCACATGTATGGATAGGACTTGTATTTTAGATGCCAGATGCGCATTTGCTAGCCCAAGACGGTCGCACAGCCATGAAAATCTTGCCGCAATGCACCCACTCCAACCGCATCTAATGGTATTCCCAGAACGCCTGTCTATGCCGCATGTTTCGCAAACGAAGAGCAACCACGCACCCTAAGCCGTGATGGCGGCGGCTTGCGGGGCACCGTCTGGCTCTGGGGGAAGGTCCGACTATGACGGTCAGCGGGCGGCATGCATGGCGTGTTCCGGACATACCGCGTCGAATATTATGCGAATCATCAGACTGCAGCTTGGACAGCGGGCGATGTCGTCGCCGTCGCGCATGTCGGCCATGGAGATTTCGAAGCGGTCGCCACAGGGGCACGGGTGGTGGTAGATTTGGAGGGTCTCGTCGTAGAAGCAGTCTTCGATCTCGATCTCGTCGTAGAGGTTCTCCATGGCGCCGTTACGATTACGCGCCGAATGCTCACGTTCACGGAGGATGCGAAGAGATGTTTAAACGCTGCCGAGCCATTTCCACAGGCAGCGGAAGTGGAAGTGGCGGTGGCGGTGGCGGGGCGGGGCGCTCTTTCCCGCTCGCTGCCAAGGCGCGCCTGCCGCGACCGCCGACCGCACCGCACCTTCTCTCAACGCGCCTCGAGTGCTCTCACACCCCCGCATGCTTGATCCTCGAGTATTCTCACCCCCAAACGCTCCCGTGATCTCACCCATTGAAGTGTCCGCTGTGCCGGATCCGGGCCCTACATGTGTTTGCATGAGCTCGCTCCACCAGAATATCCCCGTAACATGCGCATATCCCCACCATGAGCGATGTCGAGTCGGCCGCCGCCAGGCTCGCCGAGCTGCTACGACACCCCGAGGACCTCGACAAGATCCCCGCGCTCAAGGCCGAATTCACACGCAAGAAAGCGGCTGCTGATGGGCAGCTGCGCCATGGGTTGCGCGACCAGCTCGAGGTCACGCAGGCCGGCATGAACAGCATCACCGACGGCCAGCGCGCCGTCAACCTCATCAAGGAGGAGATGATGAAGATTGACAAGCTGTGCGCCGAGGCCCAGGACATGATCCACGACTTCCCGCATATCAACCTGGTCGCCCAGACGCACAAGAACTTTGAGCAGGTCGAGAGCATGCGCCGCAGCATCGACTCGTTTCTAGAGCGCCTGGAAACGCTCGAATACCTGCTGGGCCAGGACGACGAGGACCCCGCCAACCAGCCCAACTTGCTCGAAGTGCACTATGGCCTGACCCAGCTGCGCGAGGTGCGCGACCAGGCCATCCGCCAGATCAAGGACTCGGAAGACTCGTCAACGGAGCTCATGGACAACCTGGCCCTTGCCTCGGGTGTCACCGTCCAAGACCTCTTCGCCCGTCTCGACGATGTGATTGAATGGTTTGACAAGCACATTGGCGAGGCCTGCATCAACCTGATTGAGCTGGTTCAGGCCGGCAACGAAGGCTTGGTCGTCCGTCTGGCCCTCGTCGTCGAAGAGGAGGAAAAGTCAGACCGTAAGGCCCAGGCCCTGCAGGATGCCCAGCGTGAGTACAAAGATCTCGCCTCACGCTTTAAATCCATCGCAACGGGCTCTACCGAGTTGCGCGGCTACAAGGACAAGTTTCTCAAGTCGATCGAGTTTGTTTGCAAGGTCAATTTTGAAGAGGCCAACGAGAAGTTCCTTGACGACCCCGACAAGGTTGACAAGGCCTTCAAGTGGTACTTCAACAACCTCAACACCGTCAAGCTTGGCATGCAGACGCTGATGCCCAAGAAGTGGCGCATCTTCCGCACCTACGGCGACATCTACCACAAGCATATGCATGACTGGCTCGTGGCCCTTGCCGATGACCAGGCCCTAGGCGCGCGCTACTTACTCTGCATAATCAACTGGGTCGACAAATACTACGCAAAGATGCAGAAGCTGGGCTTCTCCGAGGAAAACTTGCAACCCCACGTCGTCGACAACCGTGTGCCCGAGCTCGTCCGCAACTACCGTCAGATCATCATCGATCTCGTTGAGCAATGGATGAAGAACATCGCCGAAACGGAGCAGAGGCAGTTTGCCGCTCGCGACCAAAGCGAAATCACCACAAATGCCGATGGCATTCTCCAGACCAATAACCTTGGCGACATGTGGACAATGCTCGGCCAGAACATATCCGTCGCGGCAAGCAGCGAACGCACCGATGTGGCCGAAGGCGTCATCGAGTCAATGTTTCGAGCTTTGACATCTCGCCAACGCATGTGGCAGACCCTCGTGGAGACCGAAAGAGCCAAGTATAGCTTCCCCAACGCCTCTACTGAAGGCTCAACCGAGTTCCAGGAGTGGCTTATAGCCATCGCAAACGATCAGATCATATGCATCGAAGAGCCCGAAGATGGCCAGACATCTTTCCTGAAAAATTTCGAGAAAGACATCACGCCTCTCATCTCTCCGAGCTATACCACCACCATGGCCGCACAGATAGATGCTTTGAGAGACGGCTATGTCGATCTTGCCAGCGAGTGCATCCGTATCTGGTCCCAGATGATCTTCTATACCGATTTCCGCGATGTCCTCAAACAGCTCTTCACCACCGAATGGTACGCGGAGAGGAACATGGAGCAGATGACGCAGACCTTTGCCGATTACCTCAGTGACTTTGAGAGTGTGGTGCATCACTCCGTCCTTGAATTGCTCATCATCGAGCTTTCTGACGCGCTCCTGGTCAACTATCTCTCCGCCGTACGTAACAAAGGAGCCAAGTTCAAACGTTCGGATCCATTCCAGGACAAGATCAAGGACGACATCGTCACAGTGTTTGGGTTTTTTGGTCCCTATCCCGTCGGAGCCGACATAAAGGAGCAGTGGCGCGCTGTCGAGCACTTGGTCAATCTGCTTTCGGCGGACAAGGCAAATATACCCACGGTTTACGAAAATCTCAAATACTACTACCCAGATGTACATCTCGCCTGGGTCGAAGCAGTGCTCAGATCACGCGATGACTTCGAGCGGAGTATGCTGAATGCGGTGAAGGCCAAAGCTGCTGCCATCATCATTCCCCCGGATGAGCAGCGCGAAACCATCATGGGTAAGGTGAAATAAATCCACGGGACTACGGCCTCCACGACAGTTAGCAGCGTCAGGGCACAAGCTTGCGGAATTGGTGTGTGATGGTTCCATGACAGGTGGGCTCCGCGGGTTCTCCCTCCCGTAGATTAGCGAATACGGATTGTGTCAAAGCCTAGCTTCACACTTCTAGACGATCGTGAAGCATCGGCCCCTGGCGGCTGATCACCAGCAAGCTCGAGCTGAAGGCGCGAACTTGGCTTCTGGACCTTGTTCGAAAGATTGCTGCCGAAAGAGGGAACAAAGGCGGTATTCGAGAGAAGCGGTTCGAGCAAATGATTGCGCATGTTCGGACAGGCACACTCTGCCCTCCTCTCGACCTGCGACGCGGCGTAGCTGTTGAGGTCCCGGTCCATTCCCCCGCAGCCTTGGAAATACGCAATCTTGCGACAACCACCTCACGCTCTTACCGCTGCACCCAACGAATTCCTTCTAGAGATGACGTATGCCAATGTCTCGTTATTTTCTCATGGCAATTGAATCGATGGAGCCAACGATAATGTCCACTTGTGTCGAAGCAGATTGGCCCCATCATGTGCGAATAAGCTATGTATTTTCGGTGTCAGGGGAAAGGAGGAGGAATCCTGGTGGATGCGCGTCCCTGGTGGATTCTGCCGCTCATCAAATTGCGATTACCATTGATCCCTGTCCGTGCTGGGGTAGAGTCCCACAAATTTGCCGCCTTCCTCTTTCTGGGCGGCCCCAGCGCGCAAATAAACGTCAAGGCGGGCTGCACGACGTGCACAAGCCGCTGCACAACAAGCGCAGTCATCTTGCGATCCCACGGCGGGGGCTGTCGTGGCCAATAGGAATCTAGACCCGGGAGGTTCTGCTCAAGAAACAGATGAAGATCATTAATGACCATAATTTCCGTTATCATATGATTCGACGGGGATTTGACCCTTCTGGACCCAACTCGCTATTATCGTTTCTCCCGGGCTGCAAATGAAAGCTTTGGGGCGGGGGGTTTGAGTGGAGGAAAGGGTGGTGACCAGATGGTGTGTGCTCCGTTGGCATCAGTATAAACAGCCTCGTCCCAACGCCTTCCGTTCTTTTCTTCTTCATCCTACGATCAGTTCGATAATTTCACAGTCTTTTTAGCTGTAGCCACTCTTTACCCCAAAGAACCCACACTCTTTACAACTCTCTTTTTATTAATACCTCTTTACCAACAACCTTAATACCCACTACCAACCCTTTCCAACCCAACCAAACACCCCATCCTCACCAGTCAAGATGCGTTTCTTCGCCGTTGCCGCTGCCCTTGTCGCCGCCGTTGCCGCTTCCGGCTACGAGTACAGTGTTCTCCCTGTTGGTAAGTACCTCGTTCGACATCTTTCAAGATCTGCGAGAAGTGACTAACCCACTATCAGAGGAGTGCTCTGCCATCGTCACCGTCACGGCTACTGTCACTCTGCCCTACGGCCAACACACCCCCGTTGCGCCCGGCACCACTGCGACCGAGGCTCCTTACCCGACCACTGAGGTCTCTCCCGAGCTCCCCACCGGTACCGGCTACCCAGCTCCTCCTGCTGCTGGCACCGGCTACCCCGTTGTGCCGGCTCCCTCTGGCACTGGCGCCCCTGCTCCTTCCGGCACTGGCGCGTACAACCCGGGCTACCCTGAGTTCACCGGCGCCGCCTCCTCTCTTAACATTGGCGGTTTCGTCGCTGGTGTCGGTGCCTTCGCTGCTTTCTTCTTGTAAACGTTTCATGTCTACATATGAGTAGGGATGGGCTGCAAGAAGGAGCACGAGAACCGGTGTCTGCAACGACCATAGCGCATGTTCGGTTGTTTTTCTGGGGGCTTGTGTCGGGACAAGCGGTTAATCGCCGTTTGGATCGCGGGGCTTATTCGTTGTTTGTATTGAGCTTAATAGATATTAATGAGAGGTCCACGATGTATATACCCCATCTGGAGTTTTGTCTGTATAAATCTTAATTGATTCTTCATCGAATGCTTTTGTCGATGTGTGTGTGTGTGTGTGTGTGTGTGTGTGTGTGTGTGTGTGTGTGTGTGTGTTGTAATCAAAATATCCAAATCCGATCCTACTAACCACGGGATCCTATTCGTTGGCCGAAAACTTAGTACGGCCGCGTCTCGCGAACACCTAATCCTTAGAGTGCGCCATCGGCTTACTGTCATATTGCAATCTTACACCGCCTTGACGATTTCCCAATTAAAGGTTCATTTGTACCTGCGTCGTGCATATGCAGCCCAAGAAGAGCTACCAACACTCACCCCTGCCGCCTTCATCTTGCATGTGATCACGACATCCCCTTTGCAATGAGCCAAGGGAACCATGATAGATTGGACATCTTGGAGGGTGTAGCGCTTGCTGAGGTCTGTCACTTTGTGGACATTTCCGAATCCTTCCATGTCCGGGTGATGCGCAAGGTACGGGAACATTACTTTGGAACTTTCCGATGCATCTTCATTCCTCGTTGCAGACATCTGAAGACTAGTCGGTTCAGATGCTCTAGTTGTTATCATTGGAATACTATATACATGCACCGCCTAGTAGTTCTTGGGATATCTCAATGTGCTTGAATGAACCAACATGCTACGTTCTTTCGCAAAGAACTTGACTCCGACTCGTTTCACTCGTCTCGATTACAGATCGCCATGCGAAGGGAGTTGTATATGAATTCGTACACTCCGGTAACGCAAGTGAGAACGCTCGGCGCCGACCGCATGTCAACCAATATCGCCCCAACCCTCTTTCTCCGTCCAGCCGTAACGCATCCCCCTCTCGTCAGCATTGAGCCTCAGCAGCCAACGTAGCGCGGGACTGATGCAGCGATGGGTCGGCTGACTGTCGGGCTGCATGGACGGTGATAGACGTGTCGAGCGGAAGTCCCAGGTCGAGAGACTCGTGATTTGGGGAGCCGTGGTACGCATAGTCTGTACAAAAGCTAGATGTTCTGTGCTCAACCTGCCCCAGATCCAGCCAATTCTTCATACTTTGCGTTGTCGGCTATCAACTTCTCCAAGAAATTAGCTGCTTCGGTCAATATGCCACTCTTACTAAGACCACCGTTCCGGATCGCGGGTACCAGGTCATGTAAGTCGTCGAAGCCGCGCTTGATAAGGTTCCGCCGCTTCTGTTCCGAAAGGATATGGTTATTCCGCTTCTGCTCTTCACTAAGATTCTCGCGCTGGGCCTTGGCCATGGAGCCTCGCTTCTTTTTGCTTACTCGGTCATCGACAGAAGCTTTGCGGGTCTTGCCTCTGGAAGCGCTCTTTCGGGATCCGTTGGTCGTCTTTCCGTTTCTCGCACGTGCTGCCTTACTCTTCCGTCTCTTTGGGGGTCTGTCCTCCGAGTCTTCGTCCTCTTCGTCGTCATCGTCATCATCATTATCGTCGCCGTCGTCGTTTGATGATGGCTCGTTGTCAGCTGCACCAAGTGCATGGCCGCTGGAGCTTTGTGGTGGTTTCACGTCGCCGTTAGAGGCGGGGTTCCTTGCGAGCGGCTGCGCGTGTTGCAGATCTTGCATCAAACGCCCAACGACAAAATCTTCCGTGTCCTGTTTAGACGATACGTGGAAGCCGGACTCGTGGAAATTACTGTCGGAACCGTACGTGTAGGGCCTTTTGAGTGGAGGCCGCTGCATCCCCAGCTCGCGCAGGTGTGTGTCATGGTGGTGCTGCACAGGGCTGTTGGCCCATTGAGCAGCGATCGATGCATCTATTGATCCCTCGTTGTGGTGGTTTGGCAATAGAGCTGCGAGCTGCTCATGAATCAGGCCGTTGGCGGTAGGGACCATGGGCAGGCTGGGGAAGGCATTCGAGGGCTGGGCGTTGGCGGGTGCGCTCGGGGAAGGCAGGGCGTGAAAGCTGTGGGATCGCGCGGTGGGCGGAGGCATATGTGCATGGTTGAACAGCGTGGAGGCGGCCTGTAGGTCATCGGCGGTGCTGGCGAAGTGAGGCGTGTGCGGTGAGACGAAGTTTTGGTCCATGTGGAAGCCGTGCAGCTGGGCTTGGTCGGGGATGGTGGTAGAGACGCTGTGTATCGTGGCCGGGGGCGGGCCGAAGGACCACGAAAAGGCGTCGGTGCCGTCCTTGGGGCCGGCAGCAGGCGGGAACGACATGTCATTCCAGGGTGTCTGCGAGAAGAAATCCGTGAGTTCCTGTGCCTCCATGTCGCTCAGCAGGGACGGGCCGGCGTTGTCCTGGTCCAAGGGCGCGCTCATGTAGTCGGCGGTGAAAGTGTCTATGCTGGGTCAGCCATGGTGCCGGTCACAACGGGCCTGGTATTATGGTACGTACAGCCAAACGGCGGCGGGTCCTTGTCGTCCATGGCTGCGCGCGAGCCGCCGACCAGTGCCGCGAGTGGCCGCGGTCCAATGGCCTCCAGCGTGGCCGCGCGGGGATGCGTGGCGGAGATGTGCGGCGGCGGCAGCGGCAGCGGTGGCGGTCGTGGTCGTGGTCGTGGTCGTGCTGGTGGTGGATGATGAGGTGGTGGTGAGGGTCGTGGTTCGGGAGCGGACGGCTGGTCCCACGCATCGTCCAGCGCTGTCGCCAAACACCAGAGCACAGCGAGCTGGCAGGCTGCGTGGGGGGTGCTGGGTGCGTTGCCCTGCTGGAGAGGTGGGCGTGGGAGCGGGAGTGCGCGCGGAATGCGATCGAGGCCGGCTGGGTGGGTGAACGGATGGGTGGTGAGAGGGTGCGAGGGACGGCGGTTGGGAGGGCACGGCACTGGGTCTGGGAGTGTCTGGGAGGACTACTGCAGGCGCAGGTGGTGTAATGGGGCGGCAGTGGGTGGAGCGTCGAGGCAATCGCGACCCGCAAGCTCTTTCCTGTTGGGAGCTGCGGCCCATGGATCACATGCCAAAAGCCAACGCCAATGCCCACAAACACGAGAAGACTGGAGACCCCGGAAACGCGTCCAGCGCTGCTCCACCCCGTCTAACCTCTAATCCGACCTCACTGCCGTCGCCCGCTCTCCGACCGTCCCACCCTCGCACCCCATCTCCACCTCTCCACCTCTCTCTTTTTCTCTCTCTCTCCTTCTCTCTCCCTCTGTCTCTCTGTCTCTCTCTCTCACCCCCCTCTCTCTCAATCGCACTCAACATCAACGCACAGTAGACTCGCCGCTTTCCGCGAGCACTCTCCACCGCGCTCTCGCTCTCGGTCTTCACTCTCCCCCTTCTCTCCCGCTCTCCCGCTGTCCCGCAGAGCACGCGACGTGTCGACAAGGGCAGCTCCTCCGCGCGCCTTGACCCTGGCGCTGCCTTCCCCGCGAATCTGGGGCGGCTGAGCCGAGGTCGTCCACGATGAGACGACACCAACGCACACCCGTGAAACCCCTGCGCCTTGCCCGACCGTGAGTGCCTACGCCCGTCAACTGGGCAGCCCTGTCCGCGCTCGTGGTCGCTGACCATCGCCGCGTGCTCTAGTCTCGCTACCGCCTACCTTCTCGGACTCTTGTCCAGCACCGGTCCACGCATCGCCCGGGTCCTCCTGCTGCTGGTCAAGAGGAAGCTGACCTGGCCCGCAGCATGGCTCCAGGTACGCCCGTGCTTGTCAGGAGACAAACCGCACGCTGCTTCATGCCCAACTGACTGGTCACGTCACAGTTGGCCAATGTATTCCACCAGGCCTTGTCCATATACCGCTTTCCCGCCTTCTGCGCCACCCTCGTTGGCGGATCAACCTTGCTCCAGCTGCCCATCAATCGCCTTGTTGTCGCAATTGCACATCTCACTACATCAACCCTAGATCCAATCCACTTTCGTGCCGCTCGTGTCTTGGCGAAGCTGCTTGCTGCCCTGTTGTCTGCTTCCATTTCGTTCAAGCTGATAAACGGACCTACTACGAGCTCTCCGCCTGTGGGCGGTAGACCACAGCTCCAGAATCATCTGCAAGTCGTTAACCCGGGCCCCTTCGACGAGCCTCCAGAGACGGGTTCAAAGCACGTCGACGATGCTACGCTCGGTGCTTTGTCTGTGGCGACGGAAAATCTTGCAGGCAAATCACTAGATCTCACGCTTTTTGCCGTTGTTCGCGCGTTAGATGTAGTCGTCGGCAGTATCTGGGACGACATGCCTGCAAAGGCTGCGTCACGCCTCCGACCAATTGTACGAGCTTCGCCTTCGCTGCTGTTTTGCTTCTCTGCAGCAACCATCATGCACGCTTGGTTCTACAGTCCCAGCAGGCTCCCTCGGGCATACAACACCTGGATTGCCGCCGCCGCAGGCCTCGATCACCGACTCCTGCTCGTCCTGCGCCATGCCCGCTACGGCACTTGGGTCTACGGCAAGGACACCGGCATGGCCCCTCTTCTCGGGTCCCTGTGCCACGACATTGGGCTGCCGGAAGAGCTAGGCGACCCGGCAGTCACAGTGCCGGTCCCGTGCGAAATCGTTCACATGGGCTGCAGCAAGAGCTGCGAGAAACATGCTCTCGTTAGATTTTGGAGGGGCTGCATGTTTGCAGCCAAGATGTATGGACCCCTCCAACTCTTTGTCGTTGTCAGGCACATGTGGAAGAAGGCTCGACCTGGAAATCGGCTTGCCGGTCTTACTCGACCCATGCTACTGAAAGCATTCGAGGACACGGTGAGAAGTTCCGCCTTTCTCGGTGCCTTTGTCGCCTTGATGTACTACGGTGTCTGCCTCTCGCGCACGCGCCTCGGCCCCAAGCTACTCTCCTACTCGACGGTGACACCCCAAATGTGGGACTCTGGACTTTGTGTCATGGGCGGATGTCTTCTCTGCGGCACAAGCATATTTTTTGAACAGTCACGGAAACGTGTCGAAGTGTTATTCTTCGTCTTGCCTAGAGCCGCTGCGACTTGGTTTCCACGCCGCTATCTTCCAGAGCACCAGTGGAAGGAACATTTGGCATTTACACTGAGCGCCGCTCTTCTGCTTACAACGGCGCAGCGCAACCCGGAGCGAGTGCGCGGCGTTTTCGGAAGAGTCTTGCACGGGGTGATGAAGATGGACTGACTTGTTTGAATATTATCGAGTTGTGTTATATCAAACCGCCTCGTCCACTCTCGTATATAAATGCCCTCATCTGTTCCGCAGACCGTGCGTTATTCATATTTGACATTAACGGGCTATGCGCGCAAGCGCCGTGTCCAATGCCCCGTCCGAACACATGTATATATGTACATCAAACGCCGTTCATATGGTATCGTGTGCAACAAACGAAATAGTATCCTAGAGCCATCCATCACTCCTCGTATATACGGTCCCACATCGGACCGCTGCTCTTCCTTCGGTGCCCCGAACCGACAATGTTTCTAAGCGGCCACTCGGTTTTCGAGTTCTTCCTCCGCGACTCCGGGTATCTCGACAGGCTGGTGTGGCCTCCATACAACCCGTCCTCGACATCCACATGTGCACCCTGATATTCTGGCCCGTAATCTTCAATGTAAGAATCGTAGTTGAACGGGTAACTTGGCGCACGGTTCGATATGGGGGATACTGGGGAGGCGGTTTCGTTGTGCGCGTCTAGCCCGGAGGAGTTGCTGTTGAAGCCACTCGAACTAGTTAGAGCGAGACCGCTCGAGCTGCTGCCGCTATGCTCGGGCATTGTTTGTCGAAGCAGCTTTCGTGAGGCTGCATTTGCCGCGGGACTCGCCGACACAGGCGGGCTCGCCGGTAAAGGTGGTGGGCTTACGGATAGTGGCTTCCTCTTGATTGTCGCTCCAGTGGGTATCGGCGGGGTTGGCAACAACTTTCGTGAAGGGCTCTGCTTGGATGAATACTGTCGTCCGAGGATCGGTGATTCCTTCTCGTCTGGCTCAGTAACCTCGGCTACAGAGCGAAGACTGGTGTAGCTCGTTCGCATTCCTCTAGCTCGGTTCGAACTGTGCGTGTGGAATAGAGCTGGCGCCATGATGGGCGTGGGGTCGTGCATGGTCATTCCCGCGGCCGATAAGTGATGGACCGGAACAGCATCGTTCAACGCCGTTCCCGCACCCTGCTGCTCGATTGACCCGTAATCGTTCATCGTGTATGGGGTGTTCATCACGTACGGGTTGTGCATTGGCGTAGAGTCCATCGGGTCAACCCCGTCGTCCTCCCAGTCCACATGGTGGACCAAGTCTTGTGTCGAATGTTCGGCGTCTCGGTTGAGTGGTGTTCGGTGCTCCCAATCTCCAGCTGATCTCTCTTGAAATGCAAAGCGTGGGATGAAGCCTGGTGAGGATGGCGGAATCGATCCATCGACAGTTCTCTTTTGTCGGCGGCGCAGCAATGCGCAGCAGCCTAGGAAGAGCGCGGCGGCTCCAACTAGACCAAATGGTATGCCCAACCCCAGCCCGATCTTTTGAGTTTTCGAGAGGCCGGCATTGCTGGCTGGAGGAGAGTCGGGCGTAAGAGTCGTAGAAGGAGTTGCGGATGAGTCAATATCGGACGATGTGGATGATGCGGGAAGGATCGTGCTTGTGAGTGAGGACTCGGCCGGTCCTGATGATGTTGGCCTTCGGCTAGAGAGTAGCGTCGTTGGTGTTGAGAAGGTCGGCGCCGTTTCCGTCGCGCTCTCGCTGGTGCTGGTGCTAGAAGGTCGCACTTGACTCGTTTCTTCTGGCTCATTCGTCGTCGCAGTAGCAGAGGGCCATTCCAACCCCGTGCTCGCCGGCGGCTCAGTAGGCCACACTGTCTTTGGCCCAAAGTGCATTATCAGGTAGCTTTGTATATCATCAGGCAGCTCCAAGAACCACTCGGGTCTTTGGTCGTCGAGAAACTCGTCCCAAAGGATGCTGGAGACGGCTGGGAGATTTGTCGCAGCGATTTGGCGGAGCGAGGCGGGAACCGCGGTGAGCAGGATTTGAGCGAGTGAGATGCTATGCGAGTGTTAGTTGGATCGGTAGGGAGAGTGTACGCCACTCAACACTTACGCGTCGGGGCTTTCCTGCCTGTCCACCAAAAGGTCTACATGGTCGCTGGTCGGCGCCGGCGTAATGGTAGGTGCTATTACCGCCCCACGTACACCACCCAGCATACCTCCCACCACCATCAACCTTCTTAACGAGTGCATTCGCGAGCGAGTGTGTAAAACGATGGGGAAAAAAAGAGGACGATATGAATGCTTCAAAGCACACGGTAACAGTTGCGCTACGAAGCCATCTCCTCGTACATGCGACACCCCAGAACGAGGTGGCCAACTCCCTCTTTTAACGCCTTCACGACCCATGTCGTCGAATGTCTGCAGAAACAGGCACCTTGGATGATCGTTTGGCCACACATGCACACAGCCCACCGGCGGCAGGCCTGTATGTGGAAACACGAGGCGCTGATCGCGCCGATCAGGGTCCATCGCGTCCATGTCGGAACATGGGATTTTGACAGATTGCCCCGCATCAGCCACAGGGCAGCATGGGTATCGTCAAATCGGCATCTCTGAAATGCATGGAAATGGGCAAGAACGCCCGTGTGGGAGCTTCTCATTGGACTGGAAACTGGAGGAGACAAAACGCACCGCCACAGGTCGCCACTGTCGGCTGTGAACCGATACGGATGCGACGTTCCGGGTGTGAAGGTGCAGGGGAAGCGAGCATCTGGATTCCCATTCGGCGCTGGGAGACTTATCCCGAGAGGTTTAGAAGAGATGGGCGCGCAAAAGAAGAGTGTGCTGTATGCGAGGTATTTTTGGCCACCAATTGCGATGGTGCTGCGAATTTTGCCCTGAATATCGCCTGACATCTATGTGGTAGCGAATGTTTTCACGGGTGTTTGTGTGTCACGCGCGGTAGTTTTGGGTTGGGAAAGGGGAGAGGAGTGGTTGGTGGGCGGTAAGCGGCTGGAGAATGCCGTTGGGTGCTATTGTAACGGCGGTGGGCTTTGGGCGCCAGCTCTGGCGGCATGATACGCCAATTGTCGTGGAAAAGAACACTGTGAACAAGGCTATTTTATAATTTTGATTGTATTGCGTCGAAGTTGTGTCGAGCATGCTACATCAACATGTGACGTCATCCGATGCTGCCTTCCATCCCATCTACCGAATTGGAGGGTTCTGCTCGATCCGATTCTGCTCACTCTTGCTCAAACCCTTAAACTGCTTCCCTTTCACCTCGCCGCCCTTCGCTCCGTTTACGAATCTGGTGTATTCGTTATTGGACCCAGCAGTGGGCTCAAACACGACATTCGTGTGCTCAACGTCAAACTTCCAGCTCTTACCACGGGCCTTGAACTCGACCTCGAAGCCCGTGCTCTGGTCCTGATAGCTTCCCTTGACAGTACCGTCGGTAGTACGTGTGAAGACCGCACATCCAGTCTTCACGCTAGCGCTGCACTCCACGCTTGACTTGAAGATCGGTACGCCGTTTTGCTCGAGATAGGCGTACGAGTACGTTTTGCGGTCGATGGCGGAAATAAACTTCCAGTAGACCCACGTGTAAGGACCCGTAACGGTACGGATCCACCACCACTCCTGCGCTATGTAATCCCAGATGTACGGCGCAAAGTTACGGTCTGTGCCACCGATACCTTTGAATTTGAGGGGTGTGCCTTTGAGCACGACATCGGTTTCAACGTCACCGGCAGGAATGCCCTCGTTCCACCAAAGCAGCGGTGCCATCTGGACCGAGGCCTTGCGATTGGGATAGTTCTCTCCTCCTGGATAGCGCGGCTTCGAGAACGAGCGAAGCGTGAAGCTGCCGGATACTGGGTCACCCGTGATGCTTGTCCCCGAGAGCTCGATCTTTGCATATGCGTTTCCTTGCCGGAACTCGAACGAACTGTTGCTCTGCGGACCCGTCCATCGACCCTTTGTTACATCGCCACACGTCTCCAGGACGCTCTCATCCGCAAAAACCATGCTCGTGAACTTTGTTCCGTTCTCCCACACCGCGTCGACGCTGACGCGCAGCGGGCCGAGACCGGCTGGTGCCAGAGACGGATCGCGGAAGAAGACGATGGTCACGCCGGCTTTGGTGGATGCGGACACACCGTCAAAGTACCAGTACTCCCATGCTGTGGCGTTCATGGTCGTGAGAGCGGGCGATTGGAAGGGCAGGAGTGGCGACGTGTTGATGGGCACATTGGGACTGGTGGTGACTGAATCAGCCGTTATCTTGTTGGTCTGGCAGTATCCGGGAGCTGCCTGCGCGTAAGGAAGAAGAGCGACAAGCAATGGAAAGACGGTAACCCTCATGATGGGCAGGACAGGAAAGGGTCTAAAGAGGAGATTAAAGGTGGTGGTCGTCGCCGCTAGCCATGGAAGCATGGTGGACCATTGTCCTTGTCTTAAATACTCCGCAAAAGCACACCAGCTCAACTATACTATGCCTTAAACGTCCGCCTTCGTATGCCAAAGCAGTTTCCAACAATCTCACTGCAGCACAGTATGCAGCCCCCAAGTCCCTGCGGCCTTGGAATTCACCCACGCACCCGTCAAAGGCGAGGTCGCCATCTCGCAACTCGCACCGCAAGGATGACACGGCCCTACCGTTAAGTTGAGTATTGTTGTGCTTACCATATAGCTAGTTGGGGTAAAGCTGCGTCAGAAGCTTGTTATTCCGGCCCGAGTTCACCTATGGTAGGCAGGAGGTTATAGTGGTAAGCAGCCACCGCCAGCCGCTAGCGAGATGAGGATGGCGTTAGGATGCGCTACCACCACGACGCCGCAACACTCGCTTTGGATTTGTATTCTTGCATGCATTGCCCCTAAACGCCAAACAGAACTTCTGTATAATACAATTCTTGGTTCCTCAATTCCTTCCCGTAGTGCGTCGCCCGCCACCATCACGCAGTCGCTGCAGGCTTTCCCGTTGCCTCCACCTTCTCCTTTGGAATGTTGATCTTCATAGCCTCATCGCGAACCTTGTTCGGACCCCTCGCGCCACCTTTCGGTCCCTTAGTATTCCAACCAGGACCTTTTCGATTGCCCGCATTCGCCCCAGGCCCAGATATAATCTTCGGCTGGCCAGGATAGTCGCACCGTCCATATGAATTGCAGAAGCCTGTCTTGCACTTATTGCTGCTCTTACAGGCCATGCCGAGACAGCCATCAGTGCATAGTTTGCAGAGACCCCAGTCGCAATATTGGTTAGCGTCGCAGTGGGCGGCGTTGGCACAAGGGTTACCGCGGGACTGGCTAGTCGGAGGAAGAGTGCAGTAGGACCGTGTTTCTAGAAGAGAGTTCTTGTCGTGAAGGCATTGCCCATTCGGGTCGTTATAGACGATCACTTTGCGGCGATCATCGGATTGAATCGTTGGGCGAGGGTCGCACTGTTGGCAGGTCCCACTTTCACAGTTGAGATGTTCCTGACACACTTTCTTGCTATTGCACACATCGCCGACCTTCCCTGGTTGGGACTCGGAGGGCACCTGGCAGATGCTGTTCTTGCAGATGAGGTCGGTCTTGCAGCCGTCTGCTGCATCGCACAAGTATCCTTCGCAGCCAAAAACACAGGCGCTTTGCTCAGGGATGTACGGGTTCAAAGGGACTAAAGTGAGATTCGACAGGCCCGTGGGTGGTGCTGGGAGGTACTTAGACCAGTCGAAGTTTGACCGAGCTTTGTAGGCACGGCGCAGAACATCTATGAGAGGCCCAATGGCGAAGCTCGTCTGCGGTTCACGGAGGGGATTGATTCTTGACGAAGTACCTTCGTCGCGGATAGTGAGGTGTGAGTATAGCTTTATTCCGTTAGTGGACAGTTTGCTAGCAGGAGCATTGAGGCATACCCAGGGGATGCCGCGGTAGTTGAGCGCGTTGCCTTGGTCGAAAATGGCTTGCTTCTTGTAGGCCAACCCTTTTTCAGTGTTCATATAAGACCACTCTTCAACGAGGAGCAACTTGCTTCCCAAAATACGAGACGTGAGCGTGTTGTTAGGGAGGAAAATGTTGGCCCACGGTGTTCCTGCTGTAGCACCACTCTCTTCGGTGTAGTAGCCATGGATACCAATAACGTCAACGGCCGGGCAGTCGATTGCGGAGTCTGGAAAGTTTTGAATGCCATTAGGCTTCTGAGCACCCGAGATGCCCCCCGTAATGACAGCAATATCATTCTCACCGAGCCCGATCGTGTCTTTGAGATGTGTCGCTATGTCACAGAGCCACGACTCCCCAGCAACGATGGGCCAGATCCCGGACCAGGGTTCATTCTGGAGATCCACGCCCTGTTCTTACGTCAGCTTCAGCACCGGGTGAATTTTAGATGACGAACCAAAATGATCTCGCTGAGCTCGGCCCACGATCTTCCGTCGAAGTTCTTCGACTGATAATGGCGGAAGAACACATCAAGCCGCGTCTTATAAAGTTCTCGGTCTGAGTAAATTAGCACATGGCGCAAATAGGTTGACTGCTTGGGAAGGCATACACTCATCACCACTGTAAAAGTCTAAGAAAGCTCCATCGAGCTTCTTGCAATACGCATCGCAGGGTACGTCGTTTGAACCGCGGAGGGCATGGGCATCATGCGGGGCTATGATGACTTTGACCTGACCTGGAAGTCATGTTAACGCGGAAACGGAAGGAGAGGATGTCGGACAAACCTTTTGATAAGTGATGGATGGCGGCCAATGTATCATCAAGCTGATCAAGCATGGTCTTGTCGAACCCTCCAAGTTCAGCCTCCGGCTGTAAAACGTTAGTTCAACAAACGTTTAAAGGAACATGTTGACTGTACATCTGGATGGTTGGCATCGGGCCGGACTAAGCAACGTTAGCATTATTGCCAGTATGGCCTCACTTCCAACCTACTGAACAGCCTGATCACTCTCGCATTCGACCTCACAATAGTCCGGATGACCTCATCTCTGTAACTTGGCTGCAGGAATTGCAACTGCGGAAAGTTGACACCACCAAAAGAATGGTTATCCGCCGTGATCCTCAGATCAGCTCTCGCAAGCTTCACCAAGCTGCCAATCGAGACTAGCGAAACGAGGATGCTAGTGAGATACATGGTTGGCTTTAGTTCTGCGAACGCGACAAACAGCTTCCACGAGTTTTCCAGAAGGCCGTCATGTTATAGTGCCAGGCCGGGTCATCTGGACACGTGTAGATCGGGGCATAGATGTGTTCCGGCGCGCATGTTAAGTACTGATCGCTATGCATATGAGATTGAGGCTGTTCCTGTATATTAATTGCAACGAGGTCTGGCCAATCAGGACAAATTCCGGGTCTTCACCATTATGTGCGCCGACCAGAAGTGCGGAATGTAGCTGTGGCCTTTTCTACCGTCCTGAGAGATGTCGAAGAGGAACCAGAATCGGTTTGAAATGATCACATGGTCGTAGAGAGCACGAGGTGGACCGCGAGAGATGCATGCCGCCAAGAGTTGTGGGCTAAATTCACGGTGATGCGGACCGGGCGGCGCCGATTAGTGGATAGCCTCAAGCGGAATGAGCAGCAAAGGTCAAGATTCCGCATTCATCGTCCTATAGGCGCGCGAATTCGTCAGGCGGGGCTACGCCTTGGTACCTAGCTATTGAGCCGGGTCCTGGAGCGACTGCTTGCTTGACCGTCAACCTTTTAGACCGAAACAACAGTGTTGGAATCTATTTGGCCTGAATATGGCAGCTCCCATCCTAGTGATAGTTGGCTCGTTGTTATCAAGGGAAGACAAGCCCAGCCCGTTGAACGGCGATCAGTAGAAGTGTACTAGGAAGCGCAGAAGCAGTCGGAGAGGAGCAATGGCCGGTCTCTCAGCGGGACGGGTTGGCGCAGACAGCCTCGAGCTTCTTGAGGTTCTCGAGGACTTGCTCAACCATGTCCTCGCCGCTGGCGGACTGGGCAAACCGACCATGTCGTAGGTCACTTAGTGCACCGATGGCCTCCTGGACTTCGCCCAGAGCGCCGCGTGTCTCCTCCTCCATATCTGCAATGTGTGATTCAAGGCTCGCGCAGGCCTCACTCATGCTGGCGTGGACCGTCTGCAGTGAGTGCGGTTTCTCGAGGTTGGAATTGCGGGCACCGGACAGCTAAAGAAGCGTGAGACCAGACCTCAGAGAAGTGGTGGAATCATGTATATACCTCCACTTCCATCTGAAGTGCGACAGGATCGAGACCAGTTACGTTGGCGGCGTCTATCTGTCGGCGCTCGTGCGAGTACTCGCGCTTGAGCTGCTTGGAGCGGCGGACCTCGTCGGCAATGTCCTGGCGCACGGCATCAATGTCCCGCTCTCTCAGCACGGTGAGCTCGCGGTACAGCTCCTGGATGGCGGGGTTGGCCCGGTGCGCGGTCGGGAAGATGCTCTCGAACTGGCGAAGCGTCGTGAAGTCGCGCAGTGAAGCAGGCGCGGTGAGGAAGTCGGCGAGCAGCTTGGCCTCGTAGGATGGCATGGCTGTGGACTGTCGACAACCGCAGCGACAGCAGTAGCAGCGGCAGCGGCAGCGTGTGTACAGTGTCTGCGGCGGCAACGCGGTGGGGACCAAATGCTGGTCAAGCGCGTCGCGTCCCTCTGGAAAGCACAGACCGTCAAAGGAAACGCTTATGAACGTTGACAGCACACCGCGCCCATCAGCTTGTCGACACTCGAGCGACGAGACACCCGGGATTGCTCCGCGCGTCAAACCAGACCGAAGCGTTTGCCCCATTACTACAATTCGCTCATTGTGGCTGGCGCACAATAGGACGCGTTGCGTGGTCGAACAGAGACGGTTCTTTTGCAGCTAAAGCGTCGACCCCCTACCCTCACCTCACTGCGCTGCCTCGACCACTTTCTGCATCTAACCCCACCTGATATACATTGCAACCATGGCTCCAGCACCAGCTCCCGAGCCTCAGTACAAGAAAGATGAAAAGGCGCTGTGTTTCCACCATGAGCTTCTATACGAGTCCAAAGTGCTGGAGGTCAGACCCGCCGAGGACGACAAGAAGAGCTTCGAATACAAAGTCCATTACAAAGGCTGGAAGAACACGTGAGTCCCCCTCTACCCTCAGTAGCTGCGTTTGCAGTGCATCCGACGTCCATGTCTTTCGGTCACGTTGGCTCGTCTCGCACAATCGCTCCTCCACACTGCAGCATCACCGGTAGTCTACTTGCGCGTTGCTCCTCAAACAATCCCTCGTCCTTTCACTGGGCTCACCGCTCCTATCGCAGCTCGTTTGCTGATTTGCCGCAGCTGGGACGACTGGGTGCCGGAAGACCGCCTCCGCAAACTCACGCCCGAGAATCGGGACCTAGCCAACAGCCTGAGGCACGAGATGCTGGCTGCGCAGCGTTCCGCTAGAGTGCAAGCAGCTTCTTCGAAGAAAAAACCTCAAGGCTCGGCGCGCGGAAGTGAAGAGCGTCAAATGTCGGTGCAAGCCACCGGACCCCGCGGCCAGAAGAGAATGCGCGATCAAGACCTTGAGAAGGTGAGCACTAGCTAGCCCTTGGTGGCCTTTAGCATCCCATGACATGTCGGTTTCCGGCGCTGACTCTACCACAGGAGGAGACGTTCCAGAACCGACGGGCCATCAGGATTTTGATGCCAGACAGGCTGAAGAGCATCTTGGTCGACGACTGGGAGAATGTCACCAAGAACCTGCAGCTGGTGCAAGTCCCGTCCTCTAAGCCTGCCGGCATCATTCTGGATGAGTACTTTGCGTACGCGACCGAGCCGGGAATGCGTAACAGCCAGGAAATCGACATTCTCGAGGAGGTCATCCAAGGCATGAAGGAGTACTTCAACAAGAGCCTCGGACGCATTCTCCTCTACCGGTTTGAGCGCGAGCAGTTCTACGACATCTCCAAGCGGATGGAGGATGCGACCTCGGACCTGGCCGGTAAAGGCCTCGCTGAGATTTACGGTGGGGAGCACCTGCTCAGACTCTTTGGTAGGCCTTCCGCGTGCAAGCGACCAAGCAAGGCCTTAAAACTGACCCGAGCATAGTCTCCATGCCTGAGCTCATTGCACAAACCAACATGGATGTCCAGGCTGTCAACCGCTTGCGGGAAGAGCTGGGGTTCATGACCAACTGGCTCCAGAAGGAAGCTCAAGTCATCGCTTTCTTCCAATCTACCTACGAGAGCCCGGGGCAAGCCTACATTGACAAGGTTAAGTCAAGCACTTGAATCTAGCGTAGCAGAGTGTCTAGGCTGCAACTCTGGTCACACTGTACCAGCACACTGCGTGTCTTCGTTTCAAGGTGCTGGGGTTACTTGGGTTTGGTTAGTCTCATGGTCGGACTTCATGGTTGGTCGGACCGCATTCGGTTCGTGGCATACAAGGCGTAGGTTTGGTATACAATATAAGCAGCCCGGGTTTTCTGGGCCAAATCTCCACCATGTATTCACCTCTTGTCATCACGAAACCGCCCTCTTTTGCCCGTCTTGCCCGATAGCCTGCTCCAACACCCCTACCGCCCACTCGAGACACTTGGTCATATTCTCTTCCGCATCCTTCGGCATTCCCACCAGTCCAATGGCTCGACAGGCGTCCTCATCCAAGTCTGCCTCGACATTTCCGTTGTTGAACAAGAACTTGTGGTCGTTAACGTAGTTCGGCCACACGATCTTGTCTACATAGCCCGGCGGATCCTCCCAGAACCCTTCCAGCGTCACATAGCCGCTCCGCGCCTCCCGCCTTCGCTTGGTCGTCTCGTAGCTCGTCCGCAAGAAGAGTCTGACATCAAACATGTCGCAAATGTTCTTCATCCCCTCGCTAAACAGTAAGAAGCCATCTACAAGGACGATTCTCCTCGTCCATTCGCTTCCCGCCAGCAGCACCCTGACGCTCTCCTTGAGCCTCTCAACGACGTGCGCATCCACATGATGCTCGCCGACACTGTTGTGGTCCTCCTTGCTCGCGAAGTCGGGGGGAGACTGGGCGTGCGTCTTGATGTAGGCGAGCGTGGACTGCAGCCAGGGAAGATTGAGTGACTCTATGCAGTCCCAGTCTTGGATGCCGGCCTTGACGGGGATGTCGGCGTCGGTGTGGTAGAAGTCATCCAGGTGCAGAATGGTGAGTTGGTGGGGCGGAAAGATGTCGCGCAGCAGACGCGAGAGGGTGGTCTTGCCCGACGACGAGGGGCCTGAGATCCCGACGAGCAGGGGTGATTGGGGCATGCTCCAGTGACTTTATGTGTGTATTCAAAGCCTGCGGCAGGTGAAGGCGACGGCACGTGAGAGGGCGCCGGCCCAGGATTGACGTCGATCGTGATTGGCGCTGCGCTCGAGCCACTGGCGCATCGCATCGCATCGCATCGTATCTGATCGTCGGCGCACTGAATTCGCGACACCACGCCCGCCGCCCGCCATGGAGCCCTCGCCGCTCACCCAGGTTTCGCGCCCCGAAACGTTCCAGCCCAAGATCCTGCGCCTGTACGAGACGCTGCTGGCCCACGACGACGACGGCGACGACGACGAGCATGTCGAGCTCTCGGACGGCTTCTGGGAGGAGTTCTTCCTGCACAGGCCCGACCACGCCGGGCTCAGACGCCTGCTCGCTGCCATGTCTCCCGACGAGATGCTGCACCGCCAGGCCCACTCGCAGCAGCTGTTCGTGCGCGCCATCGCCCGTGTGAAGCTGGCGAATGCGCCGGCCGACGACATGGCCCTCGAGGTAGGCTCGCCGCTGCCCACACCTGCAGTCGCTGGCTCACCGGCGGCCAGACCTTGACCATATTCCTAGAGGGCGCCCTCACCAAAAAGTACACCAACCCCAGCTCCGACATCATCGCCGTGCTCGCCGGCCTGCACGATGCCGACGCTGTCATGTCCGACTTCGTCGCCGCCCTCGACACCGTCATGCGCAACGGCCGGACCATTGCCCTGCGGCGCAATGCCATCCGCACCACGCTCGCCATGACGGCCGCCGGCTTCAACACGGTCCTGCCCTCGTACCTGACCCACCGCGACCTCTTCCCTGCGCTGATGAAGTACATCCAAGACTGCAACGACGGCGACGACGTGCTCCCCGCCTTCTACCTGCTCGGCCTGCTCGTCAATTACAACAAGTTCGAGTTCCAGAATCCGTACCGTCTACGGTTGGATGACTTCGTCAACGACGCCATAATACACAAGATTGTCGCCGCCTTTGGCCACACGTGCATACGCCTGCGCGACGCCTACGTGGCCGTGCAGGACGACATGCCCGAGGCATGGACGCTGGGGTCGACGCTGAACTACTTCGGCCTGGGCGTGCTGGCCCCCGCATCGCGGCCGGCGACGCCTACCCCAGGGCCAGACGAGACCAAATCGCTGTTTGCAGCACTGTACGTAGTATCCAATCTGCAGGAAGCATGTCGCTCACAGCCACTACAGGCCGGGACCGGAAATTGGGGCACTTCTTTCCACGTACGACTTTGCGAATGCGAATAAAGTCTTCTGCTTCAACCTCGTGACCACGCAAGCCCCAAACAAAGACGAGCCTTCGCCGCTGAGTGCCTTCTTTTCGCTGACTTCGTACCTCTTCCAGCACGCCCATCGCTCCAACCGAGCTGCGCAGTACACTTACCTCAGCCTCTTCGTGTTGCAAATACTTGTCGAAGATCAATCGCTTGCGAAGCGCCTTTGTAGCGACGACAGCAAGCTTGCTGTGCGATTGTGTCGTCAACGTCAACCGTATCTGCCGCTCGTCAAGGGCGAGCGTACTCCGGCTTCCGTCATTTTGGATCTCGTGGTCGATGGCATCAATCACAATCTGCGTCGCAAACTAGACACCGATTTCTACATGTGAGAGTACACCAAGCCATCACAGACAACGCTAACAGTAGGCAGTCTGAGTATTGGCATATTACTGCGAGTGCTGTCGTACCTGAGCAAAGCCAAGGTGCGCATCACATACCACTGGTCAGAATTGTGGAGGGCCTTACTTTCGTTCTTTCGCTTCTTGACCACCTATGCCGACGACGTGCACACAAACTACCGCTCCTTGGAGATGGTGGAAGTTTTGGTGAACCTACTGGCGTACGCTTTGTCCAATGGAGAGAACTTTCTTCCCGACCCTGCCTCATACGACGATCTGTTCTACAAACTGGTCGAAACAGGCGACACTCTCACAAAGTTCCGAGACGCTTTTGGGCTAGCCAACAACGGTTCCATGCAGACCTTGGTGAACGTGTCCTCACACTACCACGCCTTGCTCGAAAATGGCGATAAGGGGAGATCACGCAGTAAGAATCTCAGCCCACAGGAAGTGAGCGTTGTCATCAAGCAGGGCTATGAGACCCTCTCTATCGAGGCTGGCGAAGGCTTAGACCGATGGACACGGTTCCGCGAGGCGGACGTTAAAATACTCCTGAAGAAAATTGCGAGGGCGGCGGTTGAAGATGCGAAGACGGTTGCGACCTGATGAGGTTCGCGATCCGTGGAAGACTTTTAGTGTGGACCAGCGTTCTCAACGACCCTTCAACAACGAGCCTTCAACAACCAGATTTCAGAGTGTCTCGTTGGAGGCAGAATAATTCCATGACCCCGATTTTGCACTGTCCTGAAAGCTATTGCGCGTGCTGCTTGCTCTATCGTTCCTGCATCACACGTCAATTGCCCAGCATCGTCTTCCAAGTCCTCGAAAGCATGCAAGAGCAGCACGCTTCGACACCAATGACAGCTTCAGGTAGCCATGAACCGCTCGGATCGAGTAAGTCGCGACGGCGCGACCTCTCATCCGAATCCAGCAGTGTTGAAGACTGGATCCTGGACCCTGCCGCGCATTCCGACCCCCCGCCATCAGACGACTCCGATCCCAGAAGTACTTCAGAGGGTTCCTCCTCTCAGTGGACTGAGTCTGGAAGTGGCGAGAGGCGACCAAACCCCAAGTTGATCAAGACGAGAGCGGAAAGCCGGCCAGTTTCGATATCCTCGGAGACAACACCCTCCGATGAGCCTGTGGTTGACTACAAGTATCGAGTCTATTCAAAACAGTTGGGACACCTTTTTGGTCTTTGCGATGCCGTTCCTTATCTCCTCGGTCCTCGGTCCTATCTCAAAGCTATCGTTGCCTTCGGCAACTATGCAGTCCCCATCGAAGCTTACCAGGATCAGGAAGGCAATTTCGTCATAAATCCTCACAAGATGACTCTCTTGGACAAAGTCTTATTGATGATGCTTTGGCTGCTTCGCACATCCGTTGACCGACGTCCGGCGAATTGGGAGGATCTGTACTCAGGCATGTCTGTTCAGAAAGATCGGCTTGTCGTGTACAAGGACATTGGATTCGGTACGTGACATCACAAGTAATCGTATTGGGGGTTGCGAGACGTTTCGGCCACCTATCCAGATAAGGTTTGCTGACTTTGTACTCCGTCCATAGGCCGCGAACCAAAACTCGAATTGATGCACTTTGACGACTTCATTGAGATGGCTCTTGCTTGGAAACATCTGTCGAACCCGGCTTTAGTTGCAGAGGATCGCCCAGATGTTGTTACGCCCTGGGCGGTCGCAGCACAAATGATTCGCGAAAAAGACATTCCTCTCGAGGACATCGACAAGGCCCTTTACACAGAGCTCGTTGGAATGACAGAATCTCAACTAGGAGTAAGACTGACGAGGCTCTCTGCTACCAACGAGCTGGAGAAGCGCAAGAAGGAGATTGCCGAGAATGCCCGCAAGCTGAAATCAACAAACACTTTCACCTACATTATGCCTCAAGAGACCAACCCGGATGTCATGTACGCCAAACGGTTCTCGCATCAGCACCCGAACGGCTACCTCCTCGATACTACGATGCCTGGGCACGACGACCTACTATTTCCTGAGGCGAGGATGAGACAGGACGCGGAGGATTTGCGAAAGGAGAGGAAAGTAAGGAAGGATGATAAGAAGGCAACAAAGGCGAGACAGAAGGCCAAGCGCCGGTGCAAATTATTTTGTCTGTGGGCCTTGGCTTTCTCGGTGATCGTGGGGCTTGCTGTGGCTATCATGCTGCTGTATTACTTCAAGAAGGGCGACGGCGAGTCTAATGTTCCTCAGGCATGATTGGGTGGTATGCATTGCTCTGGGGTTTATGTTGGTTTCCCTGTACGTTTTCTCTACCGACAAACTCATTCAAAGTGGGCTCAGTACTTAAGGTGGATGTAGATGTATTGCTACATTAGTCACTGTTGGTATCGATTTTTGTTTCTGTTGATACTGAGTATTGTGGTCGTGACTGTGGCTGTGGCAATGGCAAAGTGCATCAGTGCTTTAGTGTGCCCACGGAATGCTCAGGTAGCTACATACTCTTCGATAAAGAAGACTATATGCGCGAGCTGAGGTGAGCCGCAAGATGCACCGCTTCATATTCCTTTTTTGATGTATTGCCTTCGATGTGTTGCAACAGACACATGCACGCTAACGGCCAGACATTCCCAACAACCAAGAGCACTTCCAATCATCGCTCATCACCCAAAACCTGTTTTGTGCGATGTTTCGCAGTGCTCGATGGAATTCTGTTCTTGGCAATCCATTGAGCCCTAGTACCGACATATTACTCAGTGCAGTTCTACATATTTGGTGCTGGTGTAGACTTGAACATGTACGTGCTGACCACCTGTCCATTCAGGGGCTTCAGAGCTCTGGGCTTTCACTACAGCTTTACAGATTGACTACAAATAAAACCAGCTGCACAGGAGCCATCTCTTCTGGCCCGCAGCCAACCACAACCCTTGAGCACAACAACGAATCTTCAGCAGTATTTCTGCTTCGTTGCCCAGTTGCACATTACATCGCCAACGCATTTGCAACACGCGCACACCTATATTATCAGCATCTTTGCATATAGAGCCTAGCAAGATGCGCTTACTTTTTTCTTCTTTTCCGCATCGCTTGTGCCATCAATACACGTGAGTGCTTGCGCGTTCCGGAACCCAAACTTGTTGTAGCAGGCATTGGCGTTGATGACGGAGGCGCATTCATCGGTTCGAGCTACATTGGCCGTACATTCAGGGTAGCTTTGAGCGGCGACGATGGCGAGCCAGAGAGTGAGACAACCCAGTGAGAGCTTCATCATGATGCTGGGAGATGAAGGAGTATGGAGTGTTTTGGTGAAGAGAGGTTCGGTGTAGAGAAAAGATATTTGTGCCCAACAGAATCCTGGTTGGAACTGTATAAGTATTCCAGGTGCTCGAGTTGGGCAAGGTCAATGCAGAACTATCGAGAACGTGGCATTACCCTCGACACAGAGTCTCCAAGAGATAGGTGATGTCTCGGAAACATATCTCCGTCCACCATGAGCCAAACATGCATTCCGCTCACCCCAGTGCGGGGTACCAAAAGATGGAGAAATATGACCAATCCGGGGGTGGGTGTATGGTGTCGATGTTCGGATTGGAGCTCCATGCTTGTGCAGGCGATGAGCTCGGACCCCGTTTATATTGACCTTCATCAACATTACCACGCTCGGCTGTTGCGTTGTGGACTACCATATTAATGAGCACTGTGTCCTTCTTGGAAAGACGTTGCGGTAGTTGGGGATGCCGGACAGCGGGCATCGGGAGCCGTGCATATGCCATATACCATATCTTATGACTACTTGCTGCGTAGCAGCATAAGGACTCGTCTGAAATCTTCGCATCTTCGCTATCAAGAACGATCGAACGAACGAACGAACGACGCCCTCGATTTCGAGTCCGAATATAAAGGATACCGAAGATGAAGTGGAACACCGCTGTCGCCACCTTTGGGCTTGTCGCGCAGTCTAGCGCGCTGCTTAGGTTTGGCTGCTCCCAGTTGACCGTTCAGCGTCTTGATCCGCTTGTCAACTCAGGGTCGAACCCTTCGCCGCATCTCCATCAGTACGTAACTTCGAGTGCTCTATGTGCATTTTTGGAACACACTCTAATCACCTCTTAGGATCATTGGAGGCGTAAGAAATTCACTACAGTAAGCAGAGCACATAGTAACAAAAACGTAGAACTCTTTCAATGTATCCATGGATCCGAAGGTGCATGATCTAGTGGCATTGTCCACCTGCACAAGCTGCCAATTTACCGAGGACTTCAGCAATTACTGGACCGCAGGCAAGTCGAGTCTTTCGTTTCGAATGTTTCCATGGAGGTTAGATCTGACTAGCATATCTTAGTGATGTACTTCAAGGCCAGGAACGGCACATTCAAACGCGTTCCTCAAAGAGCCCAGCAAGGAATGGAGAATACCAACGGCGGCATGGTGCGTGCATCTCACCCCAGCTGTCTCATGTCTATCTAAACCCTGCGCAAGGTCGTCTACTACATGTCCGACGCGCTCTTCGACCAGGCCCAGAAATCCAAGGTGACTGCTTTCAAGCCGGGTTTCCGCAGTGAGTGAACCATTCCTCGGGTTGGAAAAAATAACCATCTGCTTACTCTTTCAAACTGCAATCAGTGCTCATCGGCGACGTCAACTATCGTAATCGCGAACAAGCTCGCGACTTCCGCCAACTGACCTACATCTGCATGCAAAACGAGGGCACGCGTGAGCCTGAAACCCTTGAATTCCCCACCAAGCCTTGTCCCGCCGGCATCATGGCTAACCATCGATTCCCTACCTGCTGGGACGGCGTCAATCTCGATTCACCCAACCACCGCGACCATGTCTCGTATCCAGAGACCGGCACGTTTGAATCCGGCGGCAAATGTCCGGATACCCATCCCGTTCGCATCCCGCAAATCCTTCTCGAAACTGTCTGGGATACTAAGAAGTTCAACGACAAGGCGACGTGGCCGTCTGATGGATCACAGCCTTTTGTTTGGTCTAGCGGCGATAAGACTGGATATTCGACGCATGCTGACTACTTGTTTGGGTGGAAGGACGATTCCCTTCAGAGAGCTATGGATGCGCATACTTATGTGCAGACGCCTACGCTTAAGACGCAGACGATTGCTCAGCAGAACAAGTGCACCGTCAAGGACATGGTCGGCGAGGACTTTGATAGCTGTAAGTTCTGGCAGTGATTCAGAGTGATGTGGAGACTGACGAGTTTTAGGGCTTACTGCACTTCCGGGAGGTATTATGGTGAAGTGATGAAGGAGGTGGCGCTTCTAACCACTCGGTATTCAATTGAGGTAGTATTTTGTAGCGTATGTGGGTTGTGGACACTCCCTTTGTAGTCAAATTACGCGCTCTGCTGTGAGCTGTTGAACAAGCTGCGAAATAAACTACTGCGTCGTTCGTTACAACTTTTTGATGGTCATTCCATATATGCGCGAACGCATTTGCCGAGGCGAAATAAGCTCAGTGGACAGGAACTTTGGGCCAAAGAAACCTGTCTTCAGATCGACTGCCGGATTGATGAAGCCGTCAAGTGGCGATGCCGAGAGGAGTATCCACACTTCAGTATTTCGGTGGTATAACGCGCAGGTATGACCGAATCTACCGGCGACCGCAAATTCAAGACGATTTTAGAGTTTTTGTAAATAAATTAATAGCAAAAGTTTACAGATCTAAGAAAGATCTGGATGTTCTTGTAGCCCCCAGGCTCTAGCTAGACTATGGAAGGCACAAACACAAATGGTAATACATACCTCAATCCAATCATTCACTTGTATCTCGCAACCACCGTCTATGCAGAAGCCTCCAACTCCCGGATCCTTTCTTCAATATCCGGTACCGCTCTGAGCTGCAAATCAATCTCCTCCTTCTCACTACATCTCATTAGCACATGCACCTCAACATGCAAGATATACACTAGGGATATACTCACTCCTCAAGCACCAATCTCCTCTCAGCGTCTAATCTGCCAAAGAAGAACCCACCCTGTCCATCAAATTGCAGTATCCTATTATGGTATTTCCAGAGGCTCCTCCGATGAGACACCGTCATGAGCGTAATACCCAGTCGCTTCGCTTCCTCATACATAACTCTCTCCACCTCCAGTGTCACACTACTTGTGCACTCGTCCAGGATAGCATACCGAGGTCTGTGGTAGAATAAGCGGGCCATGGCGACTCTTTGCTGTAGTCCTCCGCTAAGCACGTCGGTCCATTCTTGCTCGGCATCCCATCCCCCGGGCCGATCGACAATGCCGTCGATCGAGAGTACTTCGAGGATGGACAACAGATCAGCGTCGGTGATGTTCTTTGATCGCATATCGCGTAGATTGTCGGGGTAGATGATTTGCTGGCGGAGGGAGCCACGGGAAAGATATGGCCGTTGTGGAATGTAGAATATATCTTCAAAGGGGGGTTTGCGGACCGTGCCACCGTAGACGGGCCAGAGGCCGCCGAGGATTCGGAAGAGACTGCTTTTTCCGCAGCCGTTGGGACCAACGATGAGAAGGTGGTCACCGGGTCTAACGGTGAAGCTGAGCTTGCGGACCAGCACGTCACCGTTCGGGGATACAATAGGCACGTCTTGGAACATGATGTCCTCACCTTCCGTAATAGTACCGCGACCCCGTAACACGGACGCGTTTTCCTCTGCATCCGCCGATGACACGAGTTTCTTTTCGAAGTGGCCGGCTTGGATATCGTCGATGACATCGAGAAGAGTGGAGACGCGCGAGGTGTAGCCAGCAAGTTCGGTGATTTCCTTGTAGGAGAACATGACGCGACCGAAGGCGTCCGAGGACATGAGGAGCATGTGGCGGTTGGTGACAAAGCCTGTAGAAGAATTGTTAGCGATAGGGTCCATAATTGACCTGAGATAGGTACCCACTTTCTGTCCGATCTCCCATGCTCACGCCGGACGTGCCTGGTACCTTGAAGAAGACTGGCACACTGCAGAGCAACAGTCCCAATGCACCCCAGAAGTATTTGATAACAAAGTCTTCCATGACACCATGGTAGAATCTTCTTCGCAATATTCGGTTCACATGCTTGATCAGTGTAAAGTACCCTTTGTCGAGTGTGTCTTTCTCCGCCTCATGCCCGTGGTATAGTGCCACTTCCTCGCTATAATCAATCAAGCGGGAATGTTGAAACCTGAATTCCCCCTCTAAGCGGGCCTCATCGGCAACGTATTTGCCAAAGGGAGGCGTGAGTGCGCGCATCACGTTGGCGGAGATCTGGACAAGTAGCGACATGAAGAAGAGGCCTTCACCACCAACGCTGCGCGAAAGAGACCAATTGTATACAACCATGTCGAGCACGGGTTTTGCGAGGTTGGAGTACAGCTCGGCTAAGCTGTTCGAGAACTTGGCAATGTCGACTGTGATGAGCTGGTCCGCGTTCTTGATCCGGTCGTCGAGCGCGGAGAGGGTATAGAAGGTCATTTGCGAGAGGTATTTGTTGTGCACGTGGGTTGTAAGGCGCGTCCGATACTGCAGCGATAGCTTGCACTGGTGGTAGGAGAGCTGCCGTCGTTAGTTCCGTCTCACTCATTTTCTGGTGGGCCATGTATACCATGGAGTTTGTGAACGTCGCCGGCACCGCGACCGTCATCCACCAGACCAAACCCCACAAGAAGTCCCTCCCTTTCCCTCTGACCAGACTGCTGACGAGCTTGCCATCCAGCTCAGCCACATACAAGCTAATCATGGTCCGCAACACCAGAAAGACGCTATGGCTAATCAGCAGCCGAAACTCCTTGCTCTTCCACCCCGGTATGCATATCCTCAGCAGCCTCAGCAGGTTCTTGAAGAACTCGCGATTGAGCTCGACCTTCTTCCGGCCCGTAGCTTCGCCTTCGCCCTTGGACGTCGCCGTCTTGCGGTGGGCGGCGGTACGCTGGGACGCGGCCTTTTGTTCGGCAATGGCATTGCGGATGCGGTTGATGAGGGCGACGAAGAGGGTGAGGTAGACGGCGCGGGATATGCGCGTGCGGTGCTGGAGGTACAGGCGGGTGAGGTCGTTCACGATGGCCGTGGCCGAGGCGCTGGAGAGGCGCGTCCGCGTGGGCGCGAACTTGGAGAGGACGGCCATGGCGACGGTTCGATCGCGGCAGCTCGCTCAGTCATTGGGGACCTGGGGCATGTACTTGGAGTGTGGATGCAAGGTGGAGCACATTGCCAGTGATGATGTCGAGGGCGGCGGCTCTGCATGTGACGGCCTCGGCTGTCCCCACAATCGGCTAACCCAATTGAGTCTTGAGGCTTGTGACAGCAAACACCAACGGGCACATTGTCAATGCGGTGACACTGTGACAGTCTACAATCTGCAACCATTGTGTCAACTCATCGCTACTCTGTCTCGTCTAGTACGAGAACGGCCGAATCTTCAACCGCTTCTTCTCCTCCGGGCGCGGCGCAACGGGCGGATCCTGAAATTCGGCATACAGGTACCACGCCATGTCATGCTCCTCGATTTGATTGACACTCCATCCGTTCCCCAACCAAGCCATCCGATTCGCCCTTTTCCTCTTCGTACCCGCCCCCTCCAACTCATCAACATAAACGTAGTCAAAGTCCTCCCATCTTGGACTCCTCATCGTCTCAATGCAATGCTGCGTACTTCCAGGCCACAGCCCAACCACCTCGTTGCGCCTCGCCCCACCCTGCAACTTATTCTTGTACCAGCTGTTGCACTCCTCACTAAACACGGTCCCCTCGAAATAGGCATCCACATACTCTGTAAAATCCTCCTCACGCTCACGCTTCACCACCATGCTTGCAACATTGTCCTTTTGCAACTTGCGGATGGCCTTTGCAACGTAGTCTCCGACCGATTCAATCATCATGGTGAGAGATCCGGAGCCGATGGCGGCATTGGGGCCGAGCATGGTGAACATGTTGGGGAAGGAGGATATGCTGTGCGAGAGGTAGGTGGTGGCGCGGTTTTCCCAGTGTTTGGTGAGGGAGATGCCATTGGTGCCTGTAACGGAAAAGGGCGGAGGTGCCGATGTGTGGAATCCCGTCGCGCATACGAGCGCGTCAACGGTATGGGTCGTGCCGTCCGAGGTATGGATGGCGTTCTCCGATATATTTGTGATCGGATCTGTGATGAAAGCGACGTTTGGCTGTGTCAGCGCTTCCAGATACCCCGGCCCTGGGGTCAGTCTTCTGCAGCCTGGCGAGAAGGACGGTAGCAGCGCCTCAAATATCTGCGGTTTACTCTCGAGCCTCTGCTGCATGTGTTTCTCGAACAAATCCTTTGCGCCTTGCTGTATTGGTGTGCCTTTCATCGTGACGCCGTGTATACTGTTTCCATCTTCCTCCACCGACAGACGAAACTTCTCGTAGTACTCTGGATCTTTTGCAAAACGCTCCTGCAGCTCCTTTGGTATCGAGAAGCCGTCGAAGCCGTACTTGTCCCAGAGCTGCTGCCCAAAAGACGGCGATATCCATGTTTTGCTACGTACGAAGGTTGACACGTGGGTTCCAGGAATACGTTGGAGTCCGGGTACGATCTGGATGGCTGAGGAGCCAGACCCGATGACACCGATGCGCTTGTTGGCAAAGTCGTAGCTAGATCAATGTTAGCACCGTCGAGAATCCCCAGGATCAACCGTACCTCTCGTTCCATTTCGCAGAATGCATCACCTCGCCCTTGAAAGTTTCTAACCCCTTGATTTCGGGCCACGCAGCATTGTTCAAGTTTCCTCTGGCGCTGACAATCACGTCTGCTTGGTCTTGTATCACCTCTCCTGTCTTCAAATTCTTGACCGTGACGTGCCATTTCGCCGTCCTGTCATCCCATCGACAACCGCTGATCTGGTGCGAGAGTTTGATGAAGCGATCCGCCGAGTACTTCTTTGCAGTACGTTCGAGATAAGCTTGGATCTCACGAGCTGGCGCATACAGCGAAGACCAGCTGTGGTTAGGCTCAAAAGAGTATTGATAGGAATGTGCTAGACTCAGATTAGCTCGCGACACTCATGGTTGTGTGAACACTGACCAGGCACATCGCATGCACAACCCAGATATCTGAGAATTCCAGTCAGCCCGGTGCGTGGAAGCATTTGCCCGCGGCGTTGTTGCTGCGAATAAGCTAGTGAGGTTATACCTATTCTCCCACCATGCCCCACCCACGCCCTCATTCTTCTCGTAAATCACCAGCTCCACATTTCGAAGTCTCTCCGGTATTCGGATACCACAGTAGATGCCCGAGTATCCTGCGCCAATCACAATGACCTTCAATGGTCGGAAATTCTCAATCGGAGTATCATGCAGTTTGAACGACGATGCTGATAAGACCGACGGATTCGAAGCGCTGTGCGTGGCGCCATTGGTCGCTATAAGTGGCGTGTCCTCTGGCAAATTGGGAATAGCAGACATTATGACAATGGTCGATGACGCGAATGCAGAGAGTAGACGAGAAACGAGAAGTTCCAAAATGTGCCTGCAGGCCGAATTATACACTAGCTGTACAAACAATGGGAGTAAGAGATCGGTAACGCCTTGTCCAACGCAGGGCGTTCAGGCTTAAGAGTGATGACGCCGCCGGCTTCGGGACGTAGGTTTGCCCCTCCTCACAACACTGCGTCCCCATCTCCCAAGTGCCGAATGCATTGACACTCAGTAGCGCCATGTCAGGCCAGTCCCCGCGGTATCGACCGGGTTTTGTGAACGGCAGAAGATGTTGGTTCTGCGGCCGTCCTATCAGATCCGATGGACCACGTTCGAGTTCGCGCCACCCCGGACTCCACATGTGCCCCGCTTCCCGGCGCACGTGACGGGGTGTGCGGAATCGCTCCGTAGAGTTTCCACCACGCATGCAGCCGTTGTTGTTACCGAGCATCCTTGCCTAATCGTTCTTTTCGCACTTCTTTTCCAGTCAAGGTCTCGGCAGTGAAGATCTTCAGGCATGGCCTCATCGTTGGCGGCAAAGCATGGGGTTTGAGACGCGTAAGAGTGCACACGGAGGTACTACCTCGGGACTGGGATAATAGCGATCTGCATTTCATTAGCGAGCAATTGAGAAAACCCGGATCAGGACTCACTTGGTTTCCGAGGGCAATCGACAACCTTGACCCGTCAGGATCCCACCCTAGAGCGAACTCCCCATCCACGCTCGGATCCCATTTGTCGCTGTTCCAGTCTCTGGCGCGCCAGCTAGCAATGGGCACTTCGCGCTTCTCCACATCCCACACAGTGACCGCGTCGGGTCCCGCGGCGGCTAGCAATGCTCCATCGGGCGAGAAGGCAACCTTGAAAGCCTGACTGTCCTCAGTCGTTGGCAGGCGCTTCAAGCATCTGAAAGGCGCATTGGCATCCCACATCCGAACAGCCCCAGACATTGAGCATGTGGTCAGGAGCGTTGTGGGTGACGGGGTCTTCCCAAAAGGAGAGCCATCAAAGATGCCGCTTGTCGAGCCAGACCGGAAGTCAAGGTCTGTGGGATACTGGTCGGGGTATTCGTGCGTCTGCAAATTGATCGAGTCGTTGGGATGGAGAATGCCCAGGAAATTGGACTGTCCTTCGATACCCAACGCAGCTATGATGCCGGAAGATGGCTCGTACTTGAGCGTCTCCCAAGTGACGTGCGTGTCCAAGGTTCGCTGAGCCGTCAGCGATTCGCCTATCTCGTAGATCTTGAACAGCTGGATGCCGCACACTACGAAGGCCGAGTCGCTGATCCAGAGGGCGTCAAAGATGGCCGTGTCGGTGAAGTCGGTCCAGGCGGGGATGGAGTCGTTGCTGTTTTTCCAGACCTTGATAGATCCCCTCTCGCCATCGGTTGAGATAGACAGCAGAAGTTCCTTCTCCTTGTTCCACCGCAGCGTGTTCACAAGCCCTGCGGTCGAAGAGATGACCTGGTAGTCTTCCCCGCCTTCGGTGATTTTGATGAGCTTGTCAATCATCATCTTCTCGCCCATCTCGTTGACGCATTCCTCGCGCGCGGAGACGGTGACCTCGTTGCTCGAGTTCCAGCTTAGCGCGGTGACGCAGTACTTGTCCATAGGCAGCTTCAAGGCGAAGGGGTGGACAGCAGGCGTCGAGTTCTTACCGCCATCTTTGGCAATGACGTTGATGTTGAGAAGCGATCTGCCGGCGGTGAGGAGCACGGGCGCATCCAGGGGTCCCCACGACGTGTGCTCAACGACCCTCTCGGGGCCCTTGAGGCCCGGGACGAAGATGGTGTTGGGGCCCAGGTCGGCGACGACCTCGGTCTGGATCTCGGTGCTGTGGCCGATGCTGAGGGTCGAGATGGGCAGCTCGGCGACGGTGGGGGACTCTGCCTCGGATATCATGGCCTCGGACTCTGCGCGCACGCTGTTGGTGACGTGCGTCGCGCCGTTGGGCTCGACGTCCATGGCATCTCCATTTCCATTGACTTGCTCGCTAGGGCGCGGCTCGACGACGCCGTTCGTTCTGGCGCCCTTCTTGCTCTTCGTTCGGGCAGCCTTCTTGGGCGGCGGCTCCTGCACAGCGCCATTGGCCTGCTCGGCGAGCTCGTGGGCGGGGATGCCCTGGTCGAGGGTGAGGAGGGTGCCGTTGCGCACCGAGTAGGGGCGGCCGTGGTCGCGACCGAAGTGGTAGCGTTGCTCGACCTGGCGGCGTCAGCGCGTCTTGTCTTGTACTAGGGGAGATTGGGGGGCGATGGACGCACGTTGGCAGCCTCGGCCTGCAGCTTGTCGAACCACAGGCCGTCCTGCAGCAGGTTGATGAGCGTGTGCGGCTGGACGTTCTTCGCGAAGGGCAGCGCCTCCGGGTCGCGGATCCAGCAGCGCGAGAGATGCAGCGCGGCATTACCGTAGCCTGCGCCATGTTAGCAGAGGGCGTGCCGTGGCGGCGGGGGGAGAGGTGTTGCGGCGGCGCACCGGCTTCCTGGAGATATCTCCACACGAGGTAGTTGACCACATTGGAGGAGAGCGCTTCGACCGCCATTGCGCATCGTCGCCGCGGGGGTGCAGTCTCTGAGGGCGGGCAGCAGAGGGGCGAGGCGATCAGGCGGGCGGCGTTGACGAGCAGTGGATAGTAGCAGCAGCCGTGGTAGTGGCAGGGGCCGTGGGCATGTGCGATGAAGGGATGCGGTCGTCGTGGAGAGTTCGGAGGCTCGAATCGACCGACAGGTGGGCCATGGGCCGTGGGCCGTGGGCCGCTGGCCGCTGCATGCAGGGATCTGCCGACCTTTGCGCGCGCGCACGCCCGCCCAAGCCACGCCGCCAGGCATCCGCCGCAGACACTACCTTCCTTCACCACCACGTCTCCCCCCTCCTCCCACCCCACCCCCGGCTCCGCCATGCGCCTGAACCTGCCGCCGCTCACCCGCAGCCTGCTGGCCTCGCTCGTCCTCTTCACGCTGCTCAACTTCGTCCTGCGCCCCAACCTGACCCTCGTCGAAAAGGTCGAGAAGCCGCTCATCGGCGTCGGCAATGGCGTGCCCTACCTCAGCATCGTGCCCGGCCAGTCGGTGCCGCTCTACCTGTGGACCTTCCTGCTGGCCACCGTCGTCGAGCAGAACGTGCTGGGCCTGGTCATCACGGGCCTGACCATCTTCTACGGCGGCCGCTACCTCGAGCGCGCGTGGGGCTCCACCGAGTTCGCCAAGTTCATCCTGTTCGTCGCCATGGTCCCCAACATCCTGAGCTTCCTGCTCTACATCGCCGGCTACCTGCTCTCCAAGAATGCCGCCGCCCTGTCCACGACCATCTCCGGCGGCATCGCCATCCAGGCCGGCTTCCTCGTGTCCTTCAAGCAGCTCGTGCCCGAGCACACGGTCGCCATCGCAAAGGGCCTCGTTCGCATGCGCGTCAAGCACTTCCCCGCCATCTTCCTACTCGCCAACACTATATCGGGCGTCGCCCTGGGCACGGAAACCGCCATGTTCCTGGCCTGGTTCGGCTTCATCACCTCGTGGGTCTATCTCCGCTTCTACCGCGTCAGCCCGTCGCTCTCTTCGGCCGCGACCGGCGACGGCTCCGTCATCAGAGGCGACGCTTCCGATACCTTCTCCTTCGCTCACTTCTTCCCCGAGCCGCTCCAAACGCCCTTGGGCACCGTTGCGGACCAGATCTACGACACGTTGATTTCTCTGCGCCTCTGCACCCCCTTCTCAGCCGAGGACATCGATGCAGGCAACGAGCAGGCAAGCGCGCGGGCCGAGGGTGGCCTTCCCAGCATTATGAACGCCAACAGTCGCGGCGGAAAGGGCGGAGCCACTCGTGCCGAGGCCGAGCGAAGACGAGCACTCGCGCTCAAGGCACTGGACCAGCGACTGCATGCTGCCGCTGCCCGAGGACCAGGCCCCGTTGCGACACAAGCCACGCCCGCCCATGCCAACATGCTCGGGGAGACGAGTTATGAACCCGAACGCGCAGAGGCTCCGAACAACTCAGCTTCCTAAACACACGCAGCCGGTTCCCGTGCTTTTCTGTTTTGCCGTGAGCGGCGCTGGCAGCTCTTTGGCCCTATGTCGTCATGTCGCATGGCGTTCTCAGTTCCACTGTTTTGATTTCATCGCGCAGATACCACTTTTTGATGAGTTTATTGTTGTACGTGTACTCGCACTTGCTACTCTATCTAATAGACCACGGTCCCCATGTAAGGGGGTCTTTTGTTTTGTCCATCTTGAGTCGTGGTCCGTGAAGCTGTACCACATCGAACTGCCAAAAGCCAGAGTACCAGCCATCACGCTTGTGCGGCGGCGCACGACTCAACAATTTGGTACCGAGCCGGCAACCACCCTTTCGTGCTGATTGTCGTCGGATGTTCGATCAACTGTCAAACACACGAGAAAGCCAGTCCCGCAAGTACACGTCAGGGCCTCCATTGTCCTCCGACTCCGCCTGCGAATCAGGTGGTTCCAGATCTCGCCGCGCACAATATTTCCGTGCGATGTATCGCCCATGTAACCTAAACATAGCAAGCGCCCCTCCTGGGTGGCGCTATCCAACCCGACAACCATAATGTCTCAATCAATACAGATGGACGCGAAACGGCACACGGGAACTAGTCGCGAGTGCCTTACTTGGGCGGTCGATGATGAGACTATAAGGGAGGCTTGTGGGTAGTGTGGAAGATTGGCCCCAAGATCTTTCCTAGCCTCCGTATAGAGACATACTATTCTACTAGTGCTTACACGGCCTATAAGTATAGATTGACTTCGACTCCACTCACTCCCTTCATTCTTTCACACGACGTTTTCACTCATCAGATTCAAGTTTGTGGAGGAAAATGACGGGTCTCACGATGATATTCCTCTCGTTCCTCTGTCTTCTCGTGGCGACAACTCGCGGCCTTCCACAACCACACCAACTACCTCGCCGCGCAGCACGAGTCCCGCAAGACGGTCTCCACCCATTAGCACGCCATCAAGATATCGCGCTAGATACTCATGCGCCTGTGCGAGCGTGGAAGCGGACAGGTTCAACTGGTGTCGGCGAGCAAGCTAGCGTAAGTGCCACCGCGAGCAATGCACCAGCTTCTGAGTGCATTGAATTCATTTTATGTGACAAGCTCACTCTTCGGCTAGGTCTACGTCTGTGAACACGTCTTCTGGGGCGGAGAGTGCGAGACGAAAACGTACAATCTTAGCACGGATGACTGCGTACCGCTCGACGGGAGCACGTCTTCCATCAGACCCGACCCGGGCTTTTCATGCGTCTTCTACAAGTACGTCTTCTTCCTCTCGGAAATGCGATGACGTGGAAAAGCTAACAGGCTAAGGAACGCTGTGTGTCGCGATTTCAGTGACGGTAAGGACTCGATCACGCTGAAGGACCCGGGAAGCGACAACTTGTTCGCTACGGAAGAGGGCGACTGGAACGACCAGATACTCGGGTTTCAGTGCTACAAGGAATAGTGAGCGGACACATTGCGTTGTAGCATTGAATCAGCGTGAGGCCGATCAGCATAGGTAGTGACACACTACATCTCCATGTGTGTTAAATGTAGTTCGTTGTGCGATATCCTGCCCCATCAGTGCGCATCTACGGGACCTTGAATTGCAAGGGCTTTACAGAGGGTCTATATGAAAAGACACGTTCAAAGTGGGTTCTGCTCCTAGCGAATGTCGTCCTGAGTACTCATATCGGTATGGCGCATGGTGTTGATGAACCAGACAGAGCTGGTTGCTATTGGCGACAGGGAAGTGGGGTGCAGAATTACCCCGCCGATCAAAGAGTGCACATAGTTATACCGTTAACCTACAACACCCGATTGTTTCACCTCCAGCCTTAGCAGCGTCCTCTGTCAGATTCCAAGTCAAACCTCTGGCGCGGGTCTGATGAATCGTTGGGTGCGGCTCAAGCCACAGCGCGGGCCGATGCATTAGCGCACACTGGCGGTGCACGGTCCCCAGGCGCGTGTGGCTCTTGTCTGCAGGCGCGTCTCCTCGCTCTCTCCTCACTCTGACACCCAAACCACCACCACCGACGGCAAGAGCCCTTCCATTGCACCTTCAACCCAGAAATTGGAGCACTCACAATGGATATCAAAGTCGGACAGACGGTCCAGCTCAAGGAGTACCCCAAGGCCGAGGTCCGCTACGTAGGTGAGATACATATCCGCCCAGGCACCTGGGTAGGCGCAGAGCTCCCAACACCCATCGGAAAGAACGATGGCTCGATCAAGGGCGAGAGATACTTCCAGTGTCCTCCGCAACACGGCGTTTTTGTTCCAGAGACGGGCGTCGTCAAGGTGCTTGCGCAGCCGGTGCCGAAACCAACACCCACGTCTGCGCCCACGAGCAAGCCAGCCACGAAGCCGCGGCCATCCAGCGTGGGCACATCAAGCACGGCTGCCAAAACTTCATCACGTCTCTCCACGATTGGCTCTAGTAAGTCACCCGTCAAGCGACCAAGCGGCCAGCCCGCACAGCAGCCCCGCCCTTCGATCTCGACTACTGCAAAGGCCACGGCACAGTCGAGCGCGCAACCCACCACCCAAACCCAGCGCTCCGCCGCCTCGGCTGCCACAAAACCAACGACACAGCCAGCTACAGTTGCGAAGAGGCAGTCAATTACAGGCACCTCCCAACCCTACTCCGGCCTGCGCACAGCACGCAAGCCCAGCCTCTCTTCTCCGTCATCCACGGCCGTATCAGCGCGCCCTACAGCGGCTTCGACGCCGTCTTCCGCCGCCACTACCGCAAAATCCAAAGACCCACGCGTCCAAACCCTCGAGACCGAAAACACCCACCTCAAAAAGCAAAATGCCCACATTCAGGAACAACTCACCGCCGCCAACCAGGCCAGAGTCGAGCGCGACCGTTTCGAAGCCATTGTCCAGAAACTCCAACTAAAATGCCAGAACTATCACCAAGAACACGTCGAGCTCAAGGCCCTCATCAGACAGAAGGACACAGAGCTCGATGCGGCAAACAAAGACATTGAATACAATGAGACCAATCACGAGATGGCCGTGCTCGACAAGGAGACCGCTGAGCTCAAGTTCGAACAGATGGAAGCCGAGCGAGACGCCCTCGAACACCAAATCGAAGTCGTCAGGCTCGAGCTCGAGATCGCTGAAGAGCAGGTCGCAATGTTCAACGAGGATCTACCACCAGAGCAGCGTTCCGCCGCCGCCTCGAGCATCGTTCAGAAGGAGAATGAGCGCCTACGCAATACTATTCGCCGCATGCACGAGGACACTGAGGATATGAAGCGCGAATACACCAGACGCATCAGCGAGCTCGAGAAGACTGCCGCCGACACAGACGCCCTCCGCGAAGAGATCAGCGAGCTCTATGAGCGCGATGCAGCACGTGACAGCACAATCGAGGATCTCATGGATCGTGTACGCGCGCAAGAGGAGTGGGAGGATGTCATTGAGGTCCTCTCCGACGAAAAGCAGCAGCTTGAGGAGCAGGCTGTGCAGAAAGATGCCACCATCGAGCAATATGTCACGCTAAAGGAACTCTCTGATGAAGTCGAAGCACAGCTGGTGGATAGAGTCCATGAACTACTGGACGAACACGATATCAAGGACCTTGAGCTGGCTGATTGCCACCGCCAGATTCACGACGACGCAGCCGTCAAGACTGATCAGAGCCTTCTCATTGAGAAGCTGCGCCAATTCATCGTCGACACGCAATCTAGCATGTCGCAGGTCGAGACGATGAAGTCGATGAGCGATGAGCACGTGAAGAAGATGACTGACCGTTTCAACGAAGCCATGGAGATGAACCGCGCCATGCGCAATGCTCGCATTAACGATCTAAGCAAGACCATCGACACAGAGCTCACAAAGCAGGATTCTGACATCGTCCGAGAAGAGCTAGATATCGTGAAGAAATGGCTACCAGAAACGGTCTCCACGACTTTCTCGCACACATCGATGCTGGCCTACTTCCGCGCCAAGAAGGTTGCTGCTGGAGCATCTCTTGTACGCTCTCAACTCTTTGTTGTGGACGTTGCGAATCCGCAGGGGCTTGATCAGGCCATTAGCGACCTGTACCGCTGCGATACCGCCTATGAGTTTGAGCAAATCCAGTTTGCTGCCGAATACCTCCATGCGAACGCTAGGCGCTGTTCCATGGACCAGTTCCGCGCTGTCGCCTCCTCGTACGATAGGATGTCGGACATTGAGACGATGATCCAGCACACCTTGACCTGCTTCAAGCAGGACGACATTAATCTGCGAGATCTAGCCGAATCAACGCGTGCACACGCTAAAAACATGCACAGCGTTTCACGCATGTTAGAGATCGGCTCCGACTGCGTGCTCATCGAACAGGCATCTCTCATTCGGGCGAACCTCGATCGCAACCAGGGCTACTTTGAGGCAATAAGGATGGCTTTCCTGAGCGCTGGCCTGAAGGATGCCTACGACGGTCTCACGGCACTGCCCAATCTAGCCAAGGATTGCCACGCGGTCGGATCAAAACTGGTACAGGTGCTTATCGCTCTCCAAAACGACAAGCTTTACCCACTTTTCGAAGGTGGCGACAAGGACTTTCTTGAAATGTCCACTGAGGCCGAGAAACTGGCGAAGACCACACGGCGGATGGCGCAAGCCTTGTTAGACTATCTGGGAAACGAGGAAGCCAAGCCGTTTGCTACTGACGACGTACATGAGAATTACGAGAGGATCGTATATAGTCAATTCTGCGAATACGATGCCGCTACAAAGATGAAGGAGATCCGAGCACAACTCACGCAATGGACCGAGTATGCGTCGGTACTCATGAACACGGCCGAAATAGAGAGTTTCACGCCTCCCTGGGAGCTCAAGGCCCGCGAGATTGCAGCGAAGAAGAACGCCATGGTCGACGCCGAAAAGAAGCTTGCGATCCTTACGACGGAACATCAGTCCGCTATTATTCAGATGCTTGAACGCGAGAAGGTCATCGAAACGAATGCACTCGAGATTGAGCATCTGAAAGCGAAGAACAAGGACTTCTCTGTTAGGAGTGAAGAACAGAAACGATTGGCTGACGAATGGCGCACGGCCATGGTAGAGCTGCCTGCGCTCAAAGCCAAAGTCGTCGAGCAGATGGCTGAGATTGATAGTCTGAAAGATGAAGCAAAGCAGCGCTATCACCGTCCCGAGTCTAATACTCAGTCAGTCCTCGAAGAGAAACGCGCGGCAGAAACCCCGGCACCAAAAGTCAATAGCTCGAGCTCATTCATGACCTTTGTGCAGGCGCTTTCAAACGAGAACCACTGGCTCCGTCAACGAGAGAACTCCGAAATGTTCGGACATAACCTCAATATCATGTTCTCTCGTATGCGAAACGAACAGGCCGCTCAGGGTAGGACGCACTCGCGCCGTAGGCAGGCGCAGGCCTCCGAGATGCTGGGCATGGTGTTTAGCATGCACAGTCCGGAACTCCCAGAGACACCTTGTCCCCCCTCTTCACTAGATGACAGCGACTTCATGGGCGACAGCTGGACGCCAGGTTGGAAGTCGACACCGACTCCTCGCGACCAGGTCAGAGCTTCTTCGACTAAGAGCCATCGCGAACCACTACGGCTGTCGATTGTTCAGGCATCTTTCCGCTCCGAGTTACCCGTCGCTGATATCGAGGATTACTGCTTCAACGATCTCTCGACGATCGCGGCCGACTTTGAAGACTTGGATGAGACCATGCTCCTGGAGAGCTTCAGCGAAATTCAAGTAGACGTGTAGTGCTATAAGAGCATTGTCGTCAGCGCTGGTAGGAATTTCTTTCTGGCGTTCTGCTTCGTAGTCTGAGGGTTATCGGGTGAAGTTCTGCATGACAATGAGTTTTGCTTCGTTCTGCTTTAGCGTTTTATATTTGGGACTGGGGATTCTTCTTTTGGAAGCGGCATTAGCATGGCGTTGAGCATTCGTTTTTGCACTATACCCAAGGGCGGCTCTCTCGTTGATAGCGTTAGCATTGAAATTACCTTATTGATTCTGCATATCAACCCTATGCAGAAGTGTTCTAGTGTCCGCTTTTTTAGAATGCAGGCGGCCAATTGGTACGATTGCCAATGCATCCCGGGGATGAAGACATTAATACCTTCGTCGTACCTTTTTACCGTGTGTGAGGTCGCAAAACCCTCTGCTTCCTCCGTCGTGTGAGGATGATGGCGAGATCGAGGTGGATTGCCTTGTAGTTTCTAGGGGGCGATGCGACCGAGAGCTGATGATGGTGATTGTAGAAATGGAGGAAGCTCGGGCAACGCAAAGGTTCACTGCTGCCCCCAGTCAGCAGCGGGTCACATTTCTTGCTCGCAATCGTTGAAATTGTGGGTTGTTGGGAGTCTCGGTAGCAGCTATGTCTGTCATACACTAGATTATCAAATACTATAAGGACCTCCGCTATTGGACGTGTTGAAGGCTTCTGACGAAGGCTCACTGGGGTTTTGGTTGGGTTGATGGCGCGTGTACGCTAGGAGAAACTGAACGAGGAAAACAAGAGACGACGGGTGCTTCCGAAACTAAGTGTGAGCAGAATGTCTGAATAGTCGGTAGATTGTGTACGGAAAGCGTCTAATCTTGCCTTCAGTTGCCTCGCCTGTGCTCCACTGAAAAGCAGAATCTCGGCACCTTAGTGTCTCGTACTGGAATGTCTTACCGTCTTGCTTTTACGACGCATTCTGCACCCGTACGCAAGATAGCTGCATGAAGGACCGATGCATACCGTTCCAGACGAAAGGCTCACGCGCACGTTTCCTAATGCGTATTCCGAAGTCCGGCATTATACGCAAAAAAACTGGCTACGATACCAGCAGCCGCAATAGCGGTCGAAGCGGCGAAGGAATATCGGATGCCGTCGTAATATACCAATCGTGCTTTGAGCTGAACGTCTGAAGGGAGGGTATGAAGGGCGGTGACCGAATGTCTTATGTCGTTGATGATCTGCATGTGTTAATACGCTGCCATAAAGGCGGTGGCACGGCGGATGGTGATTACCTGTTCCTTGTTCGGTACGCCGGCCAAAGCATCGGGTAGTCGCCAGCTGAGCGTGTTTTGCACAATCGTTGCAGTGATGGCTACACCCCATACGCTGCCCAAGGAGCGAATGAGGTACACAGTTGATGCGGACACCGCGTGATCTAGGTACATCAGCTTCGCCGCGCGGGTAGCTTCTAGGCTTACTTACCCGAGTGATCGAAAGAGGCTAACGTCGTAAATAGGGTCGCGGGATAGATAATGCCTTGCCCGAGATTTGCAGGGAAGATGTAGACGAGATATTTCCAGGTACTGTCGTGGAAGGATAGCGAGGTCACCAGTCCGTTTCCAAAGGCCATGCAGATCGCGCCGATGCGCACTAAGCTGGTGAGCTTGCCCCATCGTGACATGACTACCCCGGCAATGACACCGCCTATGGGTGTGGCTAGAGATGGGATAGCGAGGCGCGCTCCGGCTTTGGTGGCTGAGTCGAGGAGGACGACCTGGAAGAAGAGTGGGAGCATGAAGAGGTACTATAACGATGGTTAGCTTAGTTTGATGGTGGAGGATGAGGACTAACGGCATATGCTGCTGTTCCGGCACAGACATTGGTCATCTGGATTGCGATGGGGTTTCTTCCGCGCAATTGGCGTAGTGGAATAACGGGGATCGCTGTGGTATTTGCCTCGACCCAAACGAACGCTGCCAGAAGGACCACACTGCCTACCAGTGCACCGATAACCCAGCCGTTGCTCCACGGTAACTCGTTCCCTCCTAGGCTCAGCCCTACTAGCTGCACGGAGATAGAGGTCACCAGTAGCAGAGAGCCCGTAAAATCAACTTTGGCTCTGATCTCTTTCCATGTCGGGCGCAACTCCAGAGGGTTTTTCACAACCAGCCAGCCCAAGAACAAGGCGACTGCCGAGATGGGCACCTGGACAAGGAAGCACCAGCGCCATCCGATCGAGTCGGCGATGATACCACCGAAGGAGGCACCGCATATCGAACCAAAACCAAACATGGCGTTTTGAAGCGCTTGATACATGCCTCGCTTCCGGAAAGGAATCATGTCTGAGTTCACGATAGTAGCTTCGGAGGTGTTAGCGTTCTTTCCCAGGGACTCGTCTAGGGCGAGCTAACACGTACCCATCGTCATCAACCCTCCGCCTCCAAACCCCGTCAACGCACGCATAACATTCGCTACAGTCATACTGTTCGCAAGCCCACAACCCAGACACCCCGCGGCAAAGGTGATGGTCGACACGAAGAAGCACACCCTCCTCCCAAAGATATCGCTGAAACGTCCGTAGAGCGGCTGGAACGCTGTGCTGGTAACGAGATAGGATGTCGTGAGCCATGATGCCGTATTGGCGGCATCGAATTCGGAGCTGATGACGGCGTAGGTGGAGGCTGTGATTGTGCTGTCGAAGCCGTATAGGAAGACATTGGCGAAGATGGCGGCTTCTATCCAGAAGAAGGCTCGGGGTGGGGTCCAATTGTCTTCATCGGGGGCCTGTAGCAAGGGCGTGTCTTCTCCGAGGTGCCTCTGATCATCCTGTTCAGCGTCGAGAGAAGGCATCTGGACGTGTGTGACGATACACTGATGGCGACCGAAAAGATTGGAATAGCAGGGCGGTGGCGCTAAAGCTCCGTGTGCAACTTTCGCACTGGGCTCGCGCCCCGCTCTCTTCTACCTTTTTTTTTGTGCTCCGAGGCACTCGTCCCACTAATCCCGATTTCTCCGAGACTGAAAACGCATGACGATGGACGTGCAGCTTGCAGTCGGCGCACTTCGCTCGTCTTCGCCATGGACGTTCGGTCGTCATGTCGGCACACGGCAGCCCCGCAGTGCTTCTTCTCCATGATAGGCCAATTCCACGATTTGCTCGACATGTCGGTGGCATCGCATAGCATTCCCATGAGCACGCCATTGTAGTGGCATTGACGCTACAGGTCGGATAAAGAGCAAAAGGTCCGCCACCCGACGACGTCAGCTCCACGTCCATGCTCCCTCCCGTTACACATTACAAAGTCGTCTTATAATTTGCAGACCTCAGCAAGGTCAATGTACCCTCTCTGTAAACAATGGATTCGCCGGTTTCTGACCAAGGCAGTATCGCCAATAACCTGAACGATGAAGGCGTCCGTATCCGTGGCCGCTGCGCTTGCACTCGTCCAGCTCGCCGCTGCCGACTGGCAGTTCAAGTCGCGCCCAGATCTAGCGCCGCCTCGCCTCAACATCACCATTCCTGCCGCCAGCAACGTCGAGAAAGGCTATCTTTTCATAGCGCCTTTCGCGGGGTACCCCGATACTGCGACTGAGCAGCATGGGCCGCGTCAGGCGGGCCCATACATCTTTCGCGACAATGGCGATTTGATCTGGTCCGGGTACGGCATCTACTCCATTTGGGCCACCAATTTCCAGGCCGCCAAGTGGAAGGGCAAACATGTTCTGTTCAGCTTCGAAGGCGATCACAATGCTGGCTATGGTCATGGTCACGGACACACGACGTATGCTGTTCCCTGGGCTACTAAGGCGGGCAGAACTGACCCCGCACTAGCATTATGGACCAGAGTTATGAGACCATTCGCGAGTTGCGAGCTGGTGACCACAAGCTCACAGACAAGCACGAGTTTCACATTGTGAGCGACAACACGGCTGTGGTCCAGATTTACCAGCCTGTTCCTCGCGACCTGACCCTTTGGGGAGCGAGCGACGAGCAGCAGTGGATCGTGAATGCCATCTTCCAAGAACTCGACATCACCACCGGCGAACTGCTGTTCCAATGGGCTAGTCTGGATCATGTTGCCCCGGACGGTATGTGCCGAAGCTCGCGGTCCACGTGACCACCATCTGCTGACACGGGAGGCTACAGAGTCTGTACTGCCGATCAAATCTGGTCAAGCCGGATCCGGCTACAACTCCTCGGATGCGTGGGACTACTTCCATATCAACAGCGTCGACAAGAACGCCGATGGCGACTACATCATCTCTGCTCGCGACGCCTGCTCAGTCCACAAGATCAACGGCTCTGACGGCTCCATCATCTGGCGCTTGGATGGCAAGAACTCCTCCTTCACACTCGGCAAGAACTTGACTTTCTGTTTCCAGCACCACGCTCGTTTCCTCCCACAACTCAAAGGCAACGACGAAGGCGATACCATTGAATACATATCACTCTATGACAATTCCGCTCACGGCACCGAAGATGGACGCGGCTCTGAAATTCACACTGCTCCAACTAGCAGCGGCAAGATCATCAGACTTGACACCCAAGCCTGGTCCGCCGAACTCGTACAAGGCTTCTACCCACCCGACAATCTTCGATCCAAATCCCAGGGCTCCACACAGGTTCTACCGAACGGGAATGTTGTCAACAATTGGGGTTCTGAGGGCGCATTGACCGAGTATGATTCCAAGGGCAATGTGATCTTTCACACATACATGGACTCCGGTTATCTGGGTCTCGGTGTCGAGAACTACCGTGGCTTCCGCTACAATTGGACTGGTCTCCCGAACGAAGCTCCTGCGATCGTCGCTTTGGAGAACGACAGAGGCATAAACATATATGTGTCTTGGAATGGAGATACCGAGACGGCCATATGGCGCTTCTATGCAGTGACAGGTAGACGTGGTTTGAAGAAGTTCATTGGGGAGGCTGCTCGCACCAGTTTCGAGACTAGTCTCGAGGTTTCGAGCAAAGCACCTTTGCGCGTTGTTGCTGAGGCTATCGATGCTAACGGTAAAGTGCTGAGGAGCACGGTTGTTGCGAACTCCGAGCCTGAGGTTCTCCCCGTGAAGATGGCAGATAACGCTTCGTTTGTCGTTCAAACCGAGAAGCAGGCTTGGATCGAGGTCGATGAGCTCTGAATGTGCACAACCCGATTGCCGCGAACTAGCACTTTTCTGCTAGTTTGGAATGGCATGTGATGCCACGGACGATGGCGGTTCACCATTGGTATATATTCCTATATATCATACGTTGGCCTGCGGTTTTCAACGGACAGTCACTACCACACGATGAACGTCGAACGCAAACACACTCGTTACAGCAATTTGAAGCTCAATATCCAACTCTCATAAATGAAGTGTATTCATTCTGTTCCTAGTAAAGGTGGAAGAACGTTATGTACCAAGGAAATTAAGAGGGACAGAAAAGAAAAGCCAAGCTTAAACTAAGAAGCCATCGCTCAAACAATCCGGTTTACCGCTCCCTTAAGCATCTTTTACCATACTGACCAATCCCTCCCACGTCTCCCTCACCGTAGGCTGAATCTGGTTCGCCGGCAGCGCAAATCCGTAACTACCCGTATCCCTCAGCTCATACGTGTACGAAAACGTCGCATTCCCAACGCCGTCCGTGTAATCTGTAGAGTCACCCGTAGTGGCGTACAGTGTGCCACAAGCCGGACCGATGGTGTATCTGGTACCTGAGACTGCGCGGATGGCCGCTGCGGCGCGGGTCGCGAGGGAGCGGTGCTGCGCGTCGTTGTGGACGACGAGGTTGCAGTCATAGCCGTATGGCCAAAGGATGTACTGCCCATAAGAATGGATGTCTAGGTATAATCTAACGCCCTTCGAATCCCTCAACGTGTTGATCTGCGTCCGTAGGCCTAGATTTTCCGGCGCATCGCCAGCGGCCTGGCCTTTGTACGTCTCGGAGCATGGGCTGGTGGAGGCACCGCCGGGGACTTCCCATTTGAAAGGCCAGTTTCGGTTGATGTCTCTTCCAACACAGGAGTTGCTGCTGACAGTTTGGCGGTTCTTACGCCAGAGGCGGTCTGTAGTTTGAGTGTAGACGAACCCTGCTGGTGTTAGTGATGGTGGAAGATAGAAGATGTGAGGGGAGAGCAATACCATCAGGGTTGACTACAGGAATGATGTAGTAGTCGAATTTGTCAACTAGAGCCTTGACCGTGGCATTCCCAGCGTACTTGGTGAGGAGCTGCCAGGCGAAGTACTCGGTGGTCATCGTGGTAATCCACTCTCGAGCGTGCACGGTGCCGTGAATGACCACAGCCGGCTTCGAGCCTTTACCGCCGGAGCCCCAGATATGAATTCCAGTGAGGGCCCGTCTTTGCACGGAGCTTCCCGTGGTGAAAATTTCGGACTGCCCAGTGAAGCTACCCTGCAGATCTCGGAGGAAGGTCAAGTGGTCGGCGTAAGCGTGGTATGCTGTGAACCAAGACTCGCTGGGAACTGTTCTTATTAGCCATAGAACGAAGAGAGATTAGAAGACGTACCGGCCAAAGCACTAACTTCGCGCTCCATCGCTACAAGCCCGCCCTCTTCCGAAAATGCCGCGCCGACATCTTCGTTGATGATGCTGCTCTCCGGGACCAGTGCCGTGAGGGCATTGAGGCTATTCGGAGCTACAACAACATCGAGATGTGAAGATTTTCCGGGGTTGAGGACGTGAGCTGCGAGCTCTTCAATCCGGGTTTCGATGTCACTGTTCGCTTCGGGTAGCGCGAGACGAACGACCTTGAAGCCGCTGTAATCGACCTGCTCCTCTGCTTTGGGAACAACAGCAGAGTAGGTATACGATACGAGGGACCCGAGGAGTAGTAATGACTTCATGGTGGATCGCTGGAACTACTGATGCACGAGAGAAAAGCTACCGAAGTCTGCAAATCTACGAGGAGTACTTGCTATTTAGACAGTCCTTCTTTTGAATTACCACATAGCTTCCTGCCGATCTTGTCGCGTCGCCGGCGCCTTCTATGGCGCTATCGCTGTGGTGTACGTAGATGGCAGGTACCTGGACAATCAAGCCTCCTGGTGGTGACGCATGAGCGGGAGATGCACGCTCGATGGGGCAAGTCGGTTACGCGCGAGGACACTTCATCTAAAGTCTTGGAATACATCTCTTGGCCGGAGAACAGTTCTGTGAAGGTTTTCGATGCCCAGCATGGCGATGGCCGAAGATGTCGCTTAGCTGTCCGGATAGGAAGGTGCGCGAGCCTTGGCTGGTGCGATAGGCTTGGAGGCGGTGTTTCGAATTGCGCGAGGGTTAGGCGTCAGCCGAAGATACCTACCCTATCAACTCTCCAAGATACATAATTCTTCATATGTCCGCCCCGCTCTCCACTGTCTGCACTTTGTGGAGGGCACATCTCTTGAAAGTGATGACATTTACCATCTCTTGTATGGCCATTCTTCGTGTAGCTGTTCCATCCGCACTAACGCCTCGAGTTTTGAGCTGCAGTTCTACAGAGCGGTAGAAGAAGAGTGTGGAGCAAACCGATTCATAACCACGTCCACGTTGGTCGGTCCTGAAGAGGAGGTATCTGCAACTCAGACGATCGAGGAAAATGCTGTGGAGATCGGTTCGCTGCGAAAGACTTTTTGAAGGCGTGAAGGCTCGAAAGCGACGGACGGCATTTCATTCTCGAAATAAACTACGTTGACGTTCGTTTGTTATGTCTCGTGTCTCGAAACGTATTAGTCCACCTACTATTGACCAATCGGAGCGCGAAGAACTGTTCGGCGAGGTCTTCTCAGCCTAGACCAAGACGAGCCGGAGCATCTCTAGAAGAAATGCGCACACGTGCTGTGCCAGAACACTGGAACGTGATGCGCAACTGGTGGTTGGTATGGTAGACGAGGCTGAGCTATGGTGCCTGAGATGAGTATTACTTGACTCGTCCTTCCGCTTAGTCCCACGACAAGTCAGCATGTTGGAAAATGGCTTTCTCGCTGGGCACAAGATGATCGATATAGTGCAAAAGTTGCGCGGCTGATGGCCATTACCGACAAAGACTACGTGCCAAGTATCTCAATTGTTCACCGTAGAACTCACTAGCTCTAACTTTGCAAAGCTGGAGATCAAGACGGCTCGAGGCTTGCTGGCATCATGGGTCATACTCGGGGGTTGCTATATTCTTAAAGCTCCTTCAAAGACCTCATCTTCAGACTCGTGGGATTGCTCAACTCCCAATCTGTAAGGTTCATCACCTGCACCCCTGAGTTTGTATTAGTCTCTCAATGTACGTAAGCCGGCCACTCAGACTCACCCCAGCCTTCCAGTTCTTCGATGGTGCTAGCTTTGATACTATCGGATATAGTCTCCGTCGCGTCCTCAATGAGTATGACTTCGTACCCCAGCTTGATACCATCAATGCACGTTCCTCTAACACAGGCATTGGTGATGAGTCCCGTTACTACGATCGTCCCAATTCTATGAAGCGACAGTTCGGAGTTGAGAGTCGTGAAGCGGTGATATTGATTGTCGGCGAATGCAGAGTATGAATCTACCGAATGATCTTGAGCCTTCTTGATGTAGTTCACTGGCGTGCGATAACCCTCCAGATAATAGAGACGATCTTGTACACCCTTTTCTATATCTGCGCCACTCGTACCAGGAATGCAGTGATCCGGATATAGCGATTGAGTCTCGAACTTCGTGGGTGTGTCGAGGAAGGTGATGTTGACCGCATCACCCCCTTTTTCTTCCAAATGCGCAGACGCGAACGAGATATGGTCTCTGGGGTGCCAGTCTTGCGAGGCAACAATAAAGGGCCACTCGTGCTCGTCAAGAAGTTTGTAGACTTTAGGCAGAATGTTTGGGGCGCGGGAGTTGTTCAGTGAGCCGGTTATGAAGTCATTCTGGATGTCGATGAGGACAAGTGCTGTGCTTTTGTGGAGTCTGGGTGAGAACTGCGTCCATTAGTCTGAGTACTTGTAGTAGTAAGAGGAGTATTCACCGGCACAGCGTGCACTAATATCGTTGCCAACGATAGCAATGTGCATAGGGTAGAGGTATCCACTCCCATGCTGTCGGAGTAAAAAGGTTTATGCAAAGAGAAAGGTTGGAATCACACCCTTTGAGAGCGACAAATGAACTGCCTGCACTGCGGCCGTTTTATACCACCGGTGACTTCCTGCATTCGGGTATCCATGAGTGAAGTGTTGGCATGGGCGATATCGGTTATTCGCTCAAAGCACGATAAGACCAAGCCGATTGGGCTTAGTGTGTCAGGGAACTTCTCACAATCGTAGCGCTACATGTGCAGCATCTTTGGATATGTAACAACCCTGACACATTGAGATCAGTTCGTAAACTCTCTATGTCAACACGCCTGACCATAAACTGAATGTCTCGCTGGGACATTGAACGCCTCCTCCCCTACAGGTTTGCTACTATTAACCGAGTGCATCTGGCTCGCGAAAGAAGCTGGCTCGGTCGTGGTACTTTTGGTGAGTATGTCTCCACTGTTCTTGCTGTCACTGGTGACTTTGTCAAGTTTGTAGTAGCCGACTGCAGTCGCATCCGCCGAGGCCGAGCTCCTTGCGTCACGCCCCGATCCACGGAACCGTCCTAGCATCGTTCTCAGCGATCGCGACATACGAGATCCCAGCCTTCCTTCTTTGAACAATGGACCATATGTCGGCAAACACGCAGCGATCACGGAGGTGTTTGGCTCGATTTCTGCCCAGATGAACGCTCGCGTGTAGGCGCTATATTGGTTCTTCCCAAAGTCTGTGACCCGATAGATGGAATTGTACAGCAACACAAAGCGTACAATAGCGGATATGCAGACGAAACCACCCAGCCAGAATATTCCGATGATGGAAATTTTGCGTTTCCGGTCTACGCGCAGAGTTTTGATGACCGGAATGGGGAAGCAGAGTATGGCGATGTCGAAGAAGATGGAGAGAGCCGAGTAGGAGAGATACCAGGTATTGTAGTCAAAACGGTGTCTTGCTTTTGCAGCGTTATTCCAAGCTGAGTCAATGGGATCAGTCGACAAAAAAACAAGCTAGAACTGTTAGTGGAGAGGACTGGCATCGATAGAGTTGTTCTTACTATCAAAGACGACAACCACCAGAGAGTAAGTATAATCATCATGGAAAGACACGCTTTCCGAAAACGATCGCTGACGGAGAAAATGCGCCAATAAAACAGCAGTATTGACACCTTGACAGTGTAGAGCGACGTGATAAGGAAGAAGCTGGATATCCAAAGCGTCTGTTCTGAGTTAGTCAAATCCCCTTCCTAGTATGCAGGTACGTAATGACTTCATACTCTTAGAGTCATATTGGCATATTCACGCGGTGGCATGGTAATTGTACCCACACCACCTAGGCATCCTGCGACTATTGTGTTGACAGAATGACCCCAGCAGAGAAGCTGTGGAATGTAAGACTTCTGCAACATACTGGCGGTGGTGAAATAGCTTACTAGCGTAACGAAAATCGTCCAGTCGTCTCCCGTGACACTCCCAATCCCTCTCCGTTTGTTCGCGCAGAGCCTCAAAACAACACAAGCAGACGCAATGATCGGAAGAGATATTGCGACTCCAAGCAAAGATCGATCGACGAAAGAGGTACTCATTTTGCTAATAGCTCAGTGCGGAGATAGCTCACTCGGAAGGAATGGCTCCTCTCTCGTTCATATATCGTAATCGGGGAGGAAGTCAAGGCCGAATACATGGTTACTGCTTGTGCTGCACGAGCTAAGCTGACTGCTGCAGCCGTTCGGGGAATGCCCGCTTCGATGTGGATCTAGGTTCCAGCCAATGTGGTGCAAGGCTGAACCAATTTCGTATTCTAAAAACAACTACACATTGCGGGTGGTCCTCGGCGTCTTCAAAAATATCTCGTATTGGGCAATCTGACGTACGGAAGTCGCCAATCGCGTAGCACAGGCGTATACGACGTACCACACTCCATGAGCAGGTTGTGAGCTTTACGACGAATCTTTGTCTGCTCTATTCCGGATCAAGCGCACTTCTCGGATGACGATCGGTGACTTGAACGATTAGTGCCAGAGGCGCCGTTAGTTCGGCGTTCGGGCACTTAGGGAGATTGTACTTGTAGCGGTTGTACTACATGCCCCGATACGGTATAGTGTGCGCCTGGTGCAGCTGACTGCAGAAGCGATGCAGCGAGGGGGTACGGAACTTGTACAGCTGCAGGTGTAACAAGTGGCATATTCAAGAGGCCAGGATGCGATGAAGAATGAGACAAGACAAGGGCATGCGACGTTCATCCTAAGGTATGAGTACTGGATTTAGCACAGTAGAGGCCTGACTTTGCAAAGCGGCTAGAGCGCGCATAACTAGGTACACATCATAGTAAGAACGCTAAGAAGCAAGCCTACGGACTTTCAAAGACGAATAAGTAGGAGTGAGCCAAGTCGACTCAACAGTGTATGAGTTCACGAGGCTGAGTGCTAGACAAGTTGAGCATTCCTCTCTGACGATGCTGTCATTGGCCACTCTATACACCATAACAGAGTAATGGCCGGCTTGTTGCACATGTTCCGCCAAATTGGCACCAGTCGGCGCGTAATCCAGAGCAACTCAAAATTTGGATTGATCGCCGACTTAGCAAGTGTCCCTTTTTACCGCAATCCCGCACCGATCAAAGTGACGTCACGATTACTAGTTTCCGCTCCGCGGCCAATGCGCAGTGGTGAAATGCAGTGCAATCCGCTCACCACAAACCGTGTTGTCCACTGGGTCGTCATAGAAATTGCCGCCCCTGTCGGGGGAACATGTACATAGGGGCCTCACAGATGCGGCAATGCCTAGTCCTCTTAAACTTCGTCCACACTCCTCGGAAGCCATCGCTAAGCTCTCCAGCTTTCCCGCATTTCTAATCGAGGTTAGAAGCTTGGAGAGAGAAGCTTTGACTTCGTCTCAGCCACTGCAAACCTGTTATATTGTCATTTCCTCAATACCCTTAACCTCATTGTTGATGACGAAGCGAAAGTAGTCGAGCAAGTTCGATACACAGTCAATGCAATGTTCTTGTTCCAGCGCGGTGTCGCCCCAGCAGCTCTTCGCGAGCTGCCGTAACCCGACGTTCTTCAGACGCATGGGGAAGAACACTGCTTTTGCAGCATGGAGAGTCTCAGAAACAGATGTCTTGATGCTGAACACAAGATGCGGTCAGAATGGCGGTATGAGGGCCACCTCGCCCGCTTCTGGACGAAATTGAGTCCTTTGTTACGTTCCGGAGACGCGTTCCCTCTCTCCGCCTGGCTCGCTCTGCTTCCCGGTGCTTCCCGGTGCTTCCCGGTGCTTCCCAATGCTTCCCAATGCTTCCCAATGCTTCCCAATGCTTCACATGTCTTCCATGATCTCCTATACCGGATCTCTCCTAGTTGGGCTTGTCGGCCATGGTGAAATGAGCTATTGGGTCGTCGCGGATCGAAGAGGTAGTAGCAGCGATTTGGGCGCTACTTCAATAGTACATGGACGCGCATACAAACACAAAGCTTCGTTTGCGAAGGTAGAGGATGTCAATGGATGAGAATTGTAGTTATGACCCAGCAATTCACGTAGTGTGTATCTATTTGCCCGATGAATCGTGTAAAAGCAGGGAGTAGTAAGTGAAAGTCTAATGATGCTAGCATGGAAAACGCTGAAGAAACAAACGCCGGTGCTTAAAGGAAACAATAGGAAACAAGAAAGAAATCCAAAAACCCCTCATCGTGCTATCTAGGCTGACCAAACAGGCTAAAAGCACAACCTAGACGCCTTCATATACTTTTGAGGAGATGGCGTGGTTTTAATATCCTTCAAATTGGTCTGAGTCTTATGCGCTTAAACCAATATTCATAGCTACTGCACGACTCGACTTGAAGCGGAACAAACACTTCCACTCGCACTCGGCGAGACAAAGTTCTTGAATCGACGCCAAAGATTAGAAGCTGTTTGATGCACCCTTGGTGGCTTTATCATATTTTTCGACCCACGACGTCTTATCTTCTCCTCATAGCAAGTACTGTCTCGGTATGGCGAAGAAGCGTCTGAGAGGCTGGTTGTGGACGCAGCCTTTGTTGGTAACGCAGCTAGAACGTTCATCCCTTCTTCGTTCACAGAAAGAATATAATATTGTGGCGATTCCGTTGCAGTGAGTTTCCGTAGCTGTGTTTGAAGAGTACTAAGGGTAGGAGACATTGGCAAATTCGGTAGACCATGATCCCAGAGGCCCTTTCCATTATTACGTGTCCAGGAGCGCATGGTTGACTTTCCAGTTGGATTCCGATTTCTGGAGATAGTGGTCGGTCCCCACGTTGTTATGCTTGCTGTCTTAGAGGACCAGTAAAGCGCGTTTGCCAATAGTGGTTCAGTATTGGTAGGACTTGAGTCAGGTTGGTTCGAGTTTCGCTCGCGAATGTCATAAGTAGCAGTGGGCGAGAATTTTACACCGCGACCCCAGATGTTGTTTCCATTGCGATGTATTCGGGCGGGGACATCCGCAACATCGGTCACTGTTGGATGATCGAAGCCCGGGTCCAGCGTCTTCGTTTCCTTCGCACACATCGAGCATGAGTGAAGTCCTAGTTCTAAAGATGGCTCCTTCTCCTTAGAACTTCGATAAAATTGATCTGAGATTGGCTCTTGGCTATCAACAGAACTTTGGTTCTCCGCTCGACGATGGTGGCCCCAAAGGCTGGCCTTGATATTATGGAATGTCGAAATACTTCCACTAGGTTTCTTTACGAATGGTGTGGAAGATGACGTGGAAGAAGCTGAAGTCGAAGTCTTAGAAGGGGATATCGAGCTTGTTCGGTTTGTTCCGCTGCGCCAAATGCCACTGTCGAGAATGCGGACTCTGATATTTTGGGTATTATCGTCGGTAGCAGAGACCCGGAGAGGTCCAAAACCCCTAGTCTTTGTCGATCGACCTCTTCGCACTTCCGCACCTGAGTCGACCTCATCTTCGCGTGCCAACGTTTCCACGTATTGTGGGATGGGTGTGTGTGAAAGATGCGTAGAAGGAGCTGTGGGGGTTGTGACTGGAATTTTCACAAGTGATGCATCTCGCAATGCTAGAAGGGTTGTCAGTATATCGCGAGAACAAATGGCATTCTACTGACCATGGCTCTTGTGCTTAGTAGCGTGGCACGAAGTGGAGAGTGTCGCAAGCAGCAAAGTAGTAACGAAATTTAATCCGACCATCTGTAAGATTTCGTATAGCCTATCAAAGTGAGAAGAGAAACGTTGGAGTGAGATGCTGTATCGAGAAAAGAAGAAATACTGAAGTGTCGTATAATCTTTATATTTGAGTCTTTCGACGCAACCGATATGTTCTCGTTCGGACGTTACACCTTCATCTCAGATGCAACCAGATTAACCTGAATCATTAGAAAAGACTGTCGGAGATGAGAACAAGCCTCCAAAACGTTGTGTGGTTCAGTACACACGGTCAAGTGTAAGCTACATACCGTTACTCCTTGAGCATGAACCGTCTAGACCTGTCCCATGTGTCATCATTCTGCAGGACACTAATGTGGATCATCGTGAGTGCTCTCTCTCCTAGTCGTCGTGGAATCAGAAGTTTGTGGTCGGAGATGGGTTGTCGTGGGTTTAGTCATCGGCGGAGTGAGATCTGGCGTGGTGTGGCCGATCCTGTCCTGAAACCCGGTCCCTATAGCGCGCCACTAGAACGATAATATATCGGCCCCAACCAATTTCGCTACTCATGGGGTCGTCAGCTTACACACGAAGTAATCAACTCCGGACCTTATCTTGATCAATTCTTTTTCGATGACTGTTGCAGAATGTGGATTATGAATCCCTTTAATGTGACATTTGGCGCAAAATCTCCGTTGGGCTCGTTGCGTCTTCGCCTTCGTGGTAATCACCATATGTGCGATTATTGACGCTGAGGTGCGTAGTACACTGGCCATTCCATCTCCGGTGCCTAAATTAGTCGAGACCTTTTTCTGGTGTTGACAATGGCGTCGGTATGTGGAAGAGCTGAGGGAGGTCTTGACATTTCAGGCGATTTCCCGTCTTTTATCTAGAAGTTCAATCCATGACTTTGCTCGCCAAAACTCCTCTCCAAGATCTTTAACGACGTTCCACCGAGATGACCGCTACAGCTCTCTCTCCCGATTTCACACCCTCACCAATATCATACACTCCCTCTCAAGACTTCATCGGCAACGACGGCAAATGGTCAGCTTTCGTCCTACGCGTTGGCACTCCGTCGCAGAACTTTCGCGTCCTACCCGCTTCCAGAGCCGGCGAAGCGTACATTCCTATCGTCGACGGGTGTTCGCAGGAAAACAGAACGGACTGCGGCGCGCTGCGAGGTGCATTCGATTTCAATGGCAGACCCAGCGATGGATTTCTCGTCAATCGATCATCTTCATGGCATGAGCTCGGTATATACGATATGGATATCCGGCCCGAGCTAGGCTTCGACGCAAACGCGCTTTATGGCCAAGACAGCCTTGGGTTGATGATTCAAAATAGCGGCGGTCCAATCTTGACGAATCAGGTTGTGGCAGGTGTCGCCAATCCAGATGTGTACGTTGGCATGCTGGGGTTGGGGATAAAACCAGCAAATTTTAGTGAATTCGATAGCCCGCAGAAGTCGATATTACAATCGCTGAAGGACCAAGGACAAATTCCGAGCTTGAGCTACGGTTATACGGCGGGAGCCTACTATAGTGAGTGTTTCAGTCTCCGACAAGTTTGTGTTGAGACTTACTTGATAGCAGGAACTCCGAAAGTGCTCGGCAGCCTCACGCTAGGCGGCTTCGACCAATCTCGCTTCGAGCCAAATGACATTACATTTCCATTCGATGCCGACGATGATCGCCCAGCCAGTCTGAACATCCAGAGCATAACAGCCCAAAATTCATTCAACGGAACTGTCAACCTGCTTGGCGCCGATCAGCCAACATACGTCCGGATCGACTCAACGATACCACATCTTTGGCTACCAAATTCAACGTGCGATCGCATCGCCTCCGCATTCAAGTTGCACTACGATAACACCACCGACTTGTACCTCGTCAACGACACTATCCACGCCGAACTGCAGAAATACAACCCAACAATAACCATCGGATTAGGAGCGACTGCGGATCCGGAACAGAGAGTGAATGTGGTGTTGCCATATGGCGCGTTCGATCTCCAAGCATCGTACCCGATATATCCTAACGCTTCCAAATCTTACTTTCCGATCCGTCGAGCGTACAACCAATCGATGTATACGCTTGGGCGAACGTTCCTGCAGGAGGCGTATGTCAATATTGATTACGAGAGGGGGAACTTTGCAGTACACCAAGCGCTGTTTCCAGCCACAAACGAGAAGCAACAAATCGTGCCCATTATCGCTCCTAGCATACAACAATCCATACCAGTCACCCACAAAAAAAAGCATTTTGGGAAAGGTGCCACGGTAGGCCTCGTGATCGGATCAATATTATTAATTTCCTCGTTTACATGCTTACTCTTCTATTACCTGAGAAGGAGATCTCGAGGTAGGAAGGAACCGCATGTGACAGACGACGCGAAAGAAGAATTGCCGAACGATTGCAGAGTCGAGAAGGACGGATCTGCCTTACACGAGGCGGATGGTCAGCAGTACTATGAGTTGTATTATGAAGGGCTCGAGATGGTCGTCAATGTAGGTCCGAGGTTCGAGCTGAGCGGGAATACGATATCGTATGAGTTGGCAGCCAAAAGAAGCTCGCAGGGTCCATAAGTTGGAGGTACTGTCGCGTTGTAAACATTGAAGCGTTACAACCCATAGTGTACAATCAAATGATATGAAAGCTCTAAGCCAATTTTATTCTCCGTCGTCGCTGTCGTCTTCATGCGCGGCGGCCCAGGGACTTCGCTTCCTCAGCGCTTCGCCGTGTCTTGCTAGTATGAATGGTATGGGCATCATAAATAGAGACATGGCCGCGAGAATGAGGCATGCATTCTTCGAGCCTTGGTTGATGAACAATTTGCGACCAAGTAATGGGAAGCCAGCACCCGCAACATTGCGCACGAAACCGATACCCGCAAGTGCTGATGCTGAGTATGTCTTGTAAGCGTCCTCAGTGTAGGTCAGAGTCATGAGAATGAGGGTGTAGAATGACCAGCCCCAGAATGCCGACGCCAAAATTGGTACGAAGAAATGCGTGTAGGGATTCGCAGTATAGGCAAATACCAAAAGCGAGATGGGAAGGACCACGGCGGCTGGTTTTGCGAGATAAATACGAGCTTCGGGAACGTCTTGATGGGCGTTGAGCGCAATTCTTCGCTGATAGTACCGCTCCTGGTAGACGTTGGTAAGCAAGCCAAGGGTAATGCCTCCGACAATGCCCATAAACGAGAGTCCCACGCCGATGGTGTCAAATCCGTACCCGGTAGGACCAAATATAACTGAAGATGGAGGTGCGGTTAGCAAACGTGTGTAAACAACGGTGTCTGCATAAGGGATTACTCACGGTGGAAGGCGCCGTTGAACAGGAAGCTAAGACCATATAGATAGCCGTTGTATAGAGCTCCAAATTGAACTATAGCCTCCGAAGCGAGGAATCGGAAAGGGCGTGTGAGTGTCGTGCCGAAGAGCTGAGTAGGACCACGGTGCTTTATCTCGGCTGGTACATCGAGACTTCGGTCCCCTGTGCTCTCTCGCGCTGCCTTGGCTCGATGGTGGAGCACGACGCTATGCCTGGTCTCTCCAATAATGTACAGTGCAGCCGTAAGGATTGCCCAGAAAGCGAAACAAACAAAGAACATAATACGAAATACACCATGCCACGATCTGCCAGGGGCGACGAGAGAAAACAGCACAAATCCGGTCGGAGACCCGCCCGTAGCTGCCCACAAAAACCAACTCATGGCTGGTCCCGTGTCATGGTGATGAAAAAGATCCGCAATGGTCCCTCCGAAATTTGAGATGGTGACGGATGCAAAATAGCCGGAGAAGAGACGCAAGACTAGAAAGCCCGCTAAGCTTTCCATAAAGGTCGTCCCTAGGAGCAAAAGGAGGAAAACGGCGTACGAGTACACGTACACTGGCCTCCTTCCAAAATACTCTGATAGCGGGGCTAGGCTCATGGGTCCAAAAGCCAGGCCAAGGACGTAGATGCTCAACCCCAACGTCGCGACCTGATGCGAAACGCCCATGTCGCTGGCGAAGTCCGCGGCGGCAGGGGAAAAGCCCGACGCGCCCCAACTCACGCTGAGGTCGATGGGAATGATGGCTGCCACCATGAGCCATTTCCTCGCCAGCGGCCAGTTTCGAGGATCGTCTGCGTCTCCAGGTGCGAAAGCCACGACGTGAAGGCGGGCATCATCCGACGCAAGCAGGGCGTCATGCTCGCCTGACTCTCTTGGTGAACTCGGGGAACTCATCCAAATCTCTCTGTTGAAGACGGCGGACTGGTTGAAGCCGGTGATGCGTGGTTATGGATAGGTGCGGGTGTGCATGACGCGGTTCACGGCCGAGGGTGGGGCTGAAGCTGGGCACGTGCGCTCGTCAGGGTACACACCAGATGACACGCATCAAAGATGCTCTGAAACATCCGTCATGGAGATTCCGTCCAAGGAGCAGATCACCGCAACGTTCGACGCCTTGGTTGCGGAAGATGCTCTCGTCTACGGACCGCATCAGGTCCTCGAGTACGAGTGTGACGGATACCCCGTAAGCGCGCACCTTCTCGATGCTCGGCGCCGACGGAACTAATCAATCGTGCAGGTCGAATTCCGCGTATGCGCAGCCCTCGCGAGGAAGCCCAACACGTTCAGAGCAGCGCTGGATAGGACCTTTGACAAGAGCAGCAAATGGGGACCCGGCAGCGACTTGTATTGTCCTGATGAGCGCCTGAAGCTTGCCAAGCTGAACGGCACCCACGATCTCGCCCTTAACCTGTTCTGCGTCGACCGACCTCAGCTTTTGATACTGACCCTAGACTCATACAAGAGACAATCCGATCCTTTGGACCGCGATGACTTGGCGGCTGCGTTGCAGGTACTAAACGCGCTCGACGACATGTACATCATCTTCAACGGTGGTGAGGCTGCGGGCTGCACAAGGATACATCGGCACATGCAAGGCTTACTGGGCCCTCCTAACGCCTTCGAGTCGTTTGTTGGAGGGGTGGAGAAGCAGTCGCGAATACCTTTCCGGTATTTCTCCCATCACTTCGCTGCGGGTTTCTCTACATCGTCTGCGTCGGATTTGCTGGAGATCTACCTGAAACTCCTAGACGAGGCCAGGCAGGCTGTGGGACTACTGCAGCCTGATGAGCCTTGTGCACACAACTTTGTGCTATGGAAAGACTGGGTCATCTTAATACCCAGACGAAGCGCTGTGGTAGGATCTCATGCGAGCACGAATGCAGCGGGAATGATGGGTTCTATTTGGATCACGGACCAGAGTGCGGTTGACGAGTGGCTCGACTTGGGATGCCGCAACGTCCTACAACAATTGGGGGTCGCACAGTGATGCAACTATTAAAAATCAACAACAACGGCACTTCCCACGGCGTCTACGTACAGCTGTAAGAACGTTTTGGGTGCAGCTCAGCCTACCCCAAATTAGCAGCCACCAGACCCGATTGGGCTAATGCGAATTGAGCTGTACCTTTCCCCCAGCTACGCGCGGGATGACTGGCCAACCTGCAGGCTTAACACCTGAGACGCATTTCCAACGTGTTGGCGCATACAGTCCATCTCGGTTCCATCCGTGCTTACTGCGCCTGCCGTCGGGATATTCTTACAACCATATACGTACCAAAATAGCGGACTCCCGAATCATGCGAGTCGAATTTTAACCTTTGCGGACGCCGGCTTACAGCTTGGGACACTAAGTTTCTGCTTTCACAGCGCGCGCAATGCATGGAACGTGTGATAAAATTCTTGGTACGGCATCAAACGCTCCCGTAAAGATGACCAGCCAAGGCTCGCATACTCCCAACTTTGGCAGCCCTGTCAAGTATAAGGTCTAGAGATCGTCACGGCGCACTTGACATCCGAGTCCGTACTCGCGTATATCATATCAACTAGAAACTCCTTCACATTCCTTTCGAGCCACTCGCAACCGCGGTCCACCATGTCTTTCGATCTCGCCAGTCTCCCTCCCGTCTGGCAAAAGGCGATACTGGAAGGCCCAGCACTTCAGCCACCGCCTGGGGTGCAACCCGACTTCTTCAACCCACCGAACCAGAACAGCTTGGGTTATGCGCTCATAATCATGTGCGCTGTCGTCTCTACTCTAATGACTGGCATCCGCGTCTATGCCAAGCTTACCAGCTTGAAGAGATTGGGCATTGAAGATTGTAAGTTCTCCCTGCGAATCTGCTCGATTAAAACTGACTTTGGCAAGACCTCTTGCTGGCAGCTTTGGGCGTATACGGCGGCTTCTTGTATATCTCCTTCAAAATCGTATTGCAACCCGGTCTCTACGTCCACCAATGGAACGTCAGATTGCAAGACCTCTCCACGATTCTCTACGTGAGACCACTTACATTGCCACTATGCTTCCCCAAGGACTAATTCTCCTCAGAACGTGAACAACAATTACATCTTGTACGGCGTCATCATCATGCTGCTCAAAGCCGGCATTCTCCTCGAATGGACACGTCTCTTTGTTCCCCTTGGAATCCACAACGCCTTCTGGTGGACCTGCCACATTACGCTCTGGGTCAACGTAATGTTCTACATCGCTTGTACCGTCGTCGAGAACTTTAGCTGCACGCCTCGGCAGAAAATATGGGACAAAGTAATGACCGAGGGTCATTGCGTCGACAACCCTGCCCTCATCATGTCTTCCGGCATCCTAAACCTTCTTTCAGATGTACTCATCTTCACGATTCCCCAGAAAATAATCTGGGGTCTTCACATCTCGACCAGGAAACGAGTCGGTATATGCCTGATCTTCGCCACCGGAGTATTGTAAGTCTAATACTCTTGTGGTGTGTGCCTATGTGTACTGACAGGTTAACAGCGGTTGCATATGCGGTGGCTTCCGACTCTGGTCTACAATCAGGGCTCTCAGGTCCAATGACATCACATTCATGGTTGGTCCAATCGGCCTCTGGAGTCATGGCGAGATCACTGCCGGCTTTCTTGTTCTCTGCGTTCCGACTGCCCCCAAGGCGTTCCAAAACAGTATACTTTCAGAAAAACTTTCAAGCTTCTTCGAAAGCCGCAAGTCGAGTGGAGTTGATATTAGTTCGCGGAAAGGTCTTCCATCGTGGTATCGAGCGAAGCAGCCGAGAAAGCCTCGGCATACGGATGTCAGTACGCTAGACGAGCGCACGCTCAGCACTGTGCACTCTGATGTTGAGTCGAAGAATTTGGACGTTTCTGACATCGACGCTTGGTTAGACTGTGGAACTGAAGCAGCACATCCGCAGGTTGTCTACTTGAGAACGCACGGTTTAGTATAAAGCGTTAGCATTTAGCGCGGACATGGTCCCAATCTTCAGGAATCAATCTTTTACACGAGTGACTATCTCTAAAGCTGTGACCTGAGCTTCCCTTGAGGCGACTGTAGTACACTTTGGGTAACAACTCCGAAACGGAAATCCCGGAAGGCTGGTGTAGCTGTCCTTGCTACGCTACAGAAGGATCGTGCGCATAGGTCAAGAGTGTACTGCGACATTCTAACACGGCAATAAGGGGCAGCTTAGAGAAGAGGAAAACCACTCTGAAGGAAGCAAATGCTGGAAAGTGCCAATGATGACAGTTCGTAGAAGCACATTCGTTGGGTATATTGATAAATAAGGCATTTCCTGCAACACCACCCAACACTTAATCTACGCCACAGACTTCCCAAACGCCAATAGTCCCCTCCACCACTACGTATGTCCTACACCAAACTCACCAACGGCCCCAATACGCCCAATCCGACTACCAAACCGATCACCCACCCGCTCCTTCCCAACCTATTGCCGGTCCCTTCCACGGGCCGCTCCTTCACACCAAAGCACTGAAACGCGCCCGCCATCATGTACTCGCTTAAACATTCCTGTACCGATACCACGTCATCCGTCGTACAGTATAGATAGCAATTGTCTTTGGATCCAGGTGCGGAGTAGGTCCGAACAGGATTGATGTGCCCGTTACAGCAGGTATCGAGGAGGGTACTGTTTGAGCCGCCAATAGGGACTGCGCAGGTTTGGGCCGTGGTTGGAGGGATTGGGAAGATGAGAGGTGTGGGAAATGTGCAGGATGATGCTGCCATATTGGGAGGTCGATGGTTTGTTGTGGATTGAAGGAGGGCGGTCTGAGTTCGGACGGTTCGACGGATGCGGTGGGATTATACCAAGAACTTGAGGGATATAGAAAGATATCTGCCGTGTGTCGTGGATGACGTGACGTGGGCGACGAAATCTAGTGAAGGGAGTCGTGTATGTTTTAGCGGTAGTTTCCGTGCGAGAAGGAGTACAGGAACCGTCAACGACGGGAAGGCCCAGCCTCGCCGTGTTTGTTGGGAAAAGCGGTAATCCGACAAAAGCGATGCAGCGCAGGTATAAATCCAAAGCGAACACTGCGACACAATCGCACCAAGGGAAAACTAACGAAAAATGTAAGAAGATTCCTCAACAACCAGAGCGCTCACAGACCGCCTACGGACTAGAAATAAAAAGAACAAGAACAACTGAAGTCTATGCACAAAGTAACACCGTTCCTACTTAGCAAACTTCATTGCTGGCGTCGCAGTAATAATAGACATGGCCGATGCTTGGGCGGTAGCCGCATTCGCGACCCACCCGCTTAGGCGCCCTCTGTTGCGACTGTGCTACCCAAACGATTGGCTCTCGCTGCATCGTCAGATAGCCGCCGGAATAGCATCATGCGGAGATCTAATCGTAGGTTCGTTTTGAAACGCGGGATGATGTGTCTTACGCTAACATGGCGATTGGCCAATGGTAGGTTTGGATGTGTGGGTGAACGTTACGGTCACGTGAAAGTTGAGTGTCGGTAGCGCTTGTACGCGTGTGCAAGCGCTCGCGATGATGAATAAAGTATTTGGGAGGACAAACTTTCATGCGGTTGCAGGGTGGGAAGGGGAATCGCTTCTCGGAAAGTTGTGTGTCAATAAAATCCAGTGCTAGAACTGATGGGGTCGGAAAATGGGGGAAAGACCGAGGTTGGTAGCTTGCGCTACCAACAGAGAGCTTGAGATGTCGAGCTGTACTTCACCCTCAAAGTTCTTGAGAGGTGGAGGTCGATCTGCCCAGAGGAGAGTCAGTAGAAGACATCACAAGGTGAATATTGAACCATCAGTGACATTTGACAACGGGGAAGCATTGAGTGATATGGTCATAGTGACATTTTCGAATTAAGTATTATATATGGAGTGGCTGCGCTGCAATGCGCCTGCTTCTGGTGTCCGTGGTATATTGCGATGAAAAGCACTTTTGTTGGTCCTCCCCTTTCGTTCAGGTCCTTCGATACCTATCGTTCCTTGCCCGTCCCACTTTCTTCCCACTTACTTTCTCCAGGTTTCCCCACTGAATCGGGTTCTCCGCTTCATCCATAGACATTTTCGATCGGCAGTGTGTCGTTTGCAGCATGTCGCTCAGAGCTTGGTGACGCCCTGGCCGTAGTAGCTGACGTAGGCCGCGTTGACGCTTCGGTGGTGCTCGGAGACAGCACCCTTGAGCTCCTTCCAGAGCTGCTTCATGGAGTGGCTGCTGTGCTTCTCCTGCGTCTGGGGAGTGGCAGTCCCGGAGGCGACAACGACGGCTGGAGTGGCGGTGCCAGAGACGGTGGTGGAGTTTGCGGCGACCATGTTGATTGATTTGTAGAGGAAGGACGTGAAGTTGGAAGCTCAAGAAGTTTTGATGGAGGAGAGATGTGTTTGACGACTTGGTAGTGCAGCTGTGTAAATGTCTGATGCTTTGATGTTGATGGAAGTTTTCGAGACTACGGCATCCTCGCTTTATATACGGGTGGAACCTAGTGAAGAGATTTTGCATCTGACAAAGAACACATCCTGATGGGACTCACGATGCAATTACGACATGAACAAATGCTCTTTGCTCATCCTCGTGCGCCATCGCAACATGGTCGTGGCGTGTCCGGCGTAACGCGACCACCAATCGCGCGGAAGCCGACGGAAACCGCCCGCGAGGCTCTGTCAGCGTAAGATTCTGATATTAGCCTCAGAGTACGCCCAGCTTCTGCCATCCATCGCATCCAACCAATTAAACAATGTTATAAGTTTCTCGGAATGAAATTCATTACCGGAGTTGGGGAGCGTAATACCAACGCGGCGTGCACCGCCGTTTAGGAATTTTCATTGGCTCCACCGCCGCCGGAAAACTCTTCGCGCAACGCCCTCGCCCTGACACACACCACTTCCTTTAGAGGTATTCGGTTTGTCATAGCGGACCTCCGTGCAGGAGTGAATGGACAGCGCGCTTTTGCAATTTTATTGCACGTTGTATGGCTAACGCTTTGGAGCTACGAGGGTTACATGAACAGTTCACGTGCGATCTCGATCGTGAGGCGATCGGGTAATTGGACGCGGTCATGTTGAAGTTTTTACAGCTCTTCGTGCCCGCCGGACACGTGCCCGACGTTCGCCACGGCTATCTCGCCGCCTTGCACGTCGGTTTGGTTGGGACTACTAGTCGTCGCTATCAATCCGTTTGAAAGTCTCTCGAACAACTCCACTTTCCCACTTTCCACGTGAAGGGCTTTTACGACCAGTCGATGATGCCGGTCTATCGTGAAAGTGACTTGAATCTTTGATGCGCACCGTGAGCTTGTTGCCAAAAGACGTGGAAACGAGGAACTCACATGTGGAGTACCGCGCAGTGCGGGCGGAACCTCGAGGCTCAAGGTCCAAAGGAGGGCCTGCGCCTGCTCGTTTGGTCTCTCTTCGTATATCTTTAAATCGATTCTGGTCTGACCATCATAAACTGTCGTGAAGTTCCGCGCCTTATTGAGGGGTATCGTTGTGCCCTCGTGGATAACGCGCACCACGCCCCCACCAGCTACCTCAACGCCTACATTATCTAGTCAGGTCAGTTCCTTTAATTTCTATGATGCACATATTACCTAGCATTGTATCAGAAACGTCTACCATACAGCCCACGGGTTGGATGACCGTAGATTCGAAAGTAGCTTGTGTGGCAGCACCGATAGCGACGGCTAGGTCTGGGTCGACATCGCCTTTCTCCATAGCTTTCTTACCAAAGAGGGTTTCCAGCCATCCCTGCATGCCCGGAATGCGAGTCGAATCACCGATCAAGAGGAGTCGGTCGATGTCTGAAGTTTTGAGTTTGGATTCTGTCATAATATCTTCGAATACGTTCCAGCTCGCTGAAAAGGTTGGCTTGATCGACTCTTCCTAGTAAGGAGTGTGTGTTAACGCAACCACTTTGACACGAGAGCATTGACTTACAATTTCAGCGCGCGTCAGTGTCGCGTGGAAGTCCGGGAACACCTCGATGTCCTCTGCAATTTTTAAAAAATTCTCTGAAAGGCCAGTGATTGCTCTTTCTACCTTGTTCTCAACAGCATTCATGAATGCAGAGTTCTTGAGGAGTTAGCGCGGTTGACAGTGGTGTTATGACTCTGTGTCCACTTACGGTGAGAAGCTCCATGTGATGTTCCGCTTCCCACTTTCTGGTGATCGAATTCGCAACGTGATTATAAATCCACTGACTGCCCAAAGACTCCTGGTGTTTAGCGCTAAGTATTTCGAAGACGCCTTCCTCAATCACCGCAACCGTAGCATCTATTAGGGTCAACATCGATCGCAACCTTAGCAGCACTAGAGTATTTGCTCACCGATCCCACGGCTGCCTAGATCGAATATCACAACATTCAGCTCATCATCGTAATGTGGACCTTCATTGAGATTGTGTGCAATAGCGGCTGCGATTGGTGCTTTGATGAAACGGAGGATTTGCAGACCCGCGGCGGTACCACCATCCTTAATTGCCACCTGCAATATGGAATCAGTCTCTGCCTTTGAGGGTGTTCCCATCCTCAGGAACACTTACCATTTGTTCAATATTTAGATAAGCGGGCACTGCCACAACGGCTTGCTTCACCTCTTGTCCTAGGTGAGCTGTCGCGATCGCTTTCATCCTTCGGAGGACGTACGCAGTGGCATTCTCGAGTCCGGCCGTCAAACCGTCCTTCACGTTTAGACATGATGGTGCAACTTTCTTGTACGGGAGCCCGGTGGTATCCAAAGGTTCAGCGAGTATACATTCGTATTCCTCGGGATTGCGACTGAATATCTCCGCATACGGCGGAGTGAAACAAGTGGATGCTTCCTCAGTGATGCAATGGTCATATGTGCAGTCAGGAAAAGTTGGGATGTCGCGGCGGCCATCAGAATCGGTCAGTATCTCTACAAAGCGCTTCATTTGGCCATTGGGCTCTCGTTCCGTTTTGTGTAGCCTGATGCTATATAGTGTGAGCCTCCATCAAGCAAACGAACGGTAGATGCTTACTATGCCATGCGTGTATGTGAATCTCGTAAGTCGATTCCAATGACTGGGCCATGATCGTCATTGTCCCAATAATCGTCGGAGTGATATTGATGATCCGATTCGTACTTGATTGGAGAACTGGGTCTGACATAAACGGCGATGAAAAGTACTGGAAAAACAACGAAGAGCAATATGAGAAGGATTTTCCTGTATGGACGGCTGGAGCGTCGTCTTTCAGACATGGTGGAGTGTTGTATCTGCTTCCACAGATGTGTAGAAGAGGGTCGTGTGTATGGTTTCTGGGACATGAGCAAATAATTAAGACGAATGTTTTTCCGAACAATAGTGTGGGCCCTTAGACGGCAACTCAATTTTATAGGTTATTGCGGTGACACTGAGATCCAAAGCTGATGCGATGTGGCCGTAACTACAGGCAACAGCATAAGGTTTCAGAATACGGACAAGAACGCAATTGCAGTCATACCAAAAACAAAACATGACTCCTAATCGTGTGGAGACAAGGACACCTGTCAATCCGAGTGGGGTGCCTTAAATATTCCTAGTGAGTCGCCTAACAGCGGGGAAGAGAGGGCGCAGGCGCGTTCCATCGTGTAGGATCATAATCGAAGGATGCCGGGTGATGAGCAAATTCGGATGCTGATGGCGCCTGAGTGGTCAGTACCAAACATTTATCCCGGACGTAAATATAGAAAGGGTAGCGTTAAGCCACGTTTAAGACTAAAGCTTAATGCAGTAAAACTTATATATATACAGTTGTTATTTACTATTCCCTCAATATACAAGGTAGTAGCTAACTATGCATTTAGGAGACACATCTAGTGTTGCAACTAGTCTTATAATAATACTAGTTCACTTCTTATAGTTAGTTAGCTTGATGTTTTACTTTCCCTTTGGCACATTAGTTGCCCAAGGGTACGCCTCCGGCATAGCCTTCCAGCTACCAAGGTCATCATAGTTCCTGCTCGTAGTCTTTCCTTGAAGTATCTTCTGAACAAAGGGTAGAACATCCGCATAACCACTCATGTCGCAGTGGCCACCCTTGGGAATCGCCATGCCCAATACATCACCAACACCCAGCCATTTGTAGACAGTCTTAGCAGCGGGGAAGGTGACAGTAGCGGTTCCCTTCGAGTCGGTGAACTGGTCTGACGCGCCTTGTTCGAGGATGACCGCGCGTGGGGCAATGGCGGCAACAATGGTGTGTGCGTCATAGGGCAGTTGGGTCGATTTGCCAACGAATTGGGAAATGCCAGAGGATGTCCACCATGCCGCACCTGATTTCTAGTAACGATTAGAGATGAAGTTCCATTCTCTTCAGCCGAAAATTATAAACGCGACGAATGGACTTACGGCATTCTCCAGGTTTTCGCCTTGGCCGCTGAGGCTGTACCTATACGGCCCAGCCCCCTGGACTCCAGAACACATCGGCATGGTGACGGCAATCCTGGTATCGAACAACCCAGCTGCCAGCGCCGCCTTGCCCAGACGTGAGCATCCGGTGACACCGGACTTCTTCGCGTCGATTTCAGGTACTTTGAGCTCGATACCGTCGAGCACGCGATGGAAACCCCAGGCCCATGCCGTGAGGACGCCTGAGCCACGATTAGCATCGCGGGAGAAATCGCGTGACAGCACCTACCAATATCCTTTCCGTTATAGAGAGTCCAGAAGCTACCCGTCTTAGAGTTGCTGTCCGCCGCGACCTTCCCGTAATCAAAAGTGACAACAGCGATACCGGCTTTGAGATAGCTGTTATTATCGATTCCCCCAATGGCAATGACTACTGGGAAAGGTCCGCTCCCGCTCGGCAGATTCACTGTTGCCGAGATAGTCGCCGTCTTGCCGCCGGTCGCAACAGATACATCCAACTTGGTTCCGCTTCGCGTCGCAGTTACCGTCTCTTTGGCGTGATCGGGATAGTATCCGTACTGGTACTCTTGAAGTAGCTTCAGAATCTCAGGTTGGCGGCATTGGTACCACTCGTCTTTGGATTGAACGCGAGTCTTGCCGTCGAGGTAGAGGAATGGGTCGGGCATTGTCTTGACTGAAGAGAAAGCCGCCGCTTTGGGCATAGGGTCTGGTGTGGGCGGACACGTTACGTTGGCTTGTCGCGGGAGCAGATCCAGTACACTGTCCAAGACATCTTCCCCTGTTGGAGCGCCGTGCGCAGTGGTCAAGAGACCTACAAAGGTGACGATGTCAAATCGCATTTTGGAGACTGCGCGGGTTTTGCTGCACAGGCGGTATTCATATGCAGCACGCAGAGTAGGTACAAGAGGAATACCATGGCCAGCATGCCCCACAATATCCCAATCAAACGAGCTCCGCTCGCCACGCTGGACACGCGTGTGACCCAGGATAAATTCGAGCGTAGACGAGCTCTTAATATATAGCTGGTGCTAGCCGTCCTCGAACGCTCTAAACAGATTATGTGGAGCAGACCCGTATCTGGCAATATTTTTCCCTTCCGTTTGCCCGCTGTAGTATATTGTTTAATGGAGAAAACAGGCTGGAGAAATGCGCAACTGGTTGAAGAGATATCTTAATTCGGTTGGCTAAGTGTACGTTATGCAAGGTCGGAGCCGCACAATTAGAGACTTTAGGCGACCAACTAATGCGCAAGAGAATAACAGTTCTAGTCTAAGACTTGTGCCACGTAGCGGATAGAAGTGGTACGTTCGCGATCTATAAGGTAGAGCCGTTGTAGCTCTAGCTTAAGAAGTGTTACGACCTAGCCGCGGGGCAGCTACCTTAACGTATCTGGACAGTAAGCTACGTAGATTAGTAAACTACGCACTCTACCAGGGTCCTATTAGTCACTTTGTAGTTTCTCTCTATAGAAGCCTACGCGGAGCGCGAGCCTTCTAGCTTAATGATTATTCTTTACTATTACGGACAACCTAGCCTCTATAAAATAAAGATTAAATAACTAGTACCTATAGCGCTAAACTAGTATTATACATAAAGAGTAGCCACTATTAGAAAAAGAAGCGGTCGGTAGATTCGGGTATAAGCAGGGTTGATACTTTTAAGTAATAGTAATTACTTAGTAATTACTCGAGTAAGAGTAATTACTCTTTTAAGTAATTACTCTTTCTAAAAATAGAGTCTATTAAAACTCTTTAATATATATAAATAAGTTTACTTTTATTTTATAAACTTAGTATTTAACGTTTTATATAACTAGGAATAATTCTTATATTTATTATAATTGTTAAAATTATAAATATAAAAATCGAGGTAAATCCCTATTACCTCAGAACTAAAAAATCTACGAAAGTAAGAAACGTAAAATTAATATATCAAGAATATAAACGATATTAAAACTTCCTAATAACGAGAAACTATATAATATATAGTTATATACTATATATAAATCACTACTAAAGCTATAACTAATAGTAGTAATTTATTAAATATAAATATACGAAAATCTAAAAATATAAGAACTTAACTTATAAAGGTTTTCGAAAGTAAGCGTTCTAATAATACTAAAATAAATTAGTAATTAATTTATAATATATAGGGCGGTAATTTATATATCACCGCGTATACGTAATATTTATAAAATAGTTCTATTTATATTAATACGTTATGTAACATAAAAGATAGAAAATACTTTTAGTAAAATTCTAAAAATATTAATTCCGACCATTTAATATAGACGTTAAATAAAACCTAAAACACGCGTAACGAACTATTATAAATAGTCTAATACGTATAAATACGCGCGTAAGATAGATAGTTAAAACTATCTAAAATATAGGTTAGAACCTTCCCGAAATTAATAGTAATACGGGTAGGAATCTATCCGAAATTAATAGTAATACGGGTAGAAACCTATCCGAACTATTAACCTAGTATAAGTAGACCTATAGGTAGCACCTTTATAAATTAGATAATTCGATATATATTCTTTACCACTATATCCTTTTTTATAGGTTATAAGCCCGGTGCTCTATTATCTATAAAGATATAATTTCTATCTAGCTAGTCTAGATTTCTTTATAAATCTTTTAAACCAATTAAATTAACCAAACTAACCGAATCAACGGTTAAATCAACTAAATCAACCAAATTAACTAAATTAACCAAATCAACCAAATTAACGAAATTAACTAAATTAACCAATTAACCGAACCAACTAATTAACTAAATTAACTAAATTAACCAAATCAACCAAATCAACTAAATTAACTAAATTAACTAAATTAACTAAATTAACCAAATTAACTAATTAACTAATTAATCAAACCAACCAATTAACCAAATTAACTAAATTAACTAAATTAACTAAATCAACTAAATCAACTAAATCAACTAAATCAACCAAATTAACCAAATCAACCAAATTAACCAAATCAACCAAATCAACCAAATCAACCAAATCAACCAAATTAACCAAATCAAACAAATCAACCAAATCAACCAACCTCTTATTATTATACTTATTAAGTATAATGGAATTTAACAATTCTTTAAAATTAATTAATTTTGAGAAGCTTAAGGGCCAATCAAATTATGAGATTTGGAAAATGAGAATTCTAGCTATTCTAATAGCTAACAATTGCGAAGAAACTATTAAAGATAGTTTTCTTATAGGACCTGCCTTTTCAGCTAGTCTTAATAAGAAAGCTAGATTAATAATTACTTTATCGGTTGAAGACGGTCCCTTAATTTAAATAAAAGACTATAAATTAGCTTGGGACTAATGGGGGGCTTTAAATAAACTTTATTATCTATCTAGTTTTAACGCTGAATTTCTTCTTTTAAAAGAGCTATTCGAGACTACGCTATTAAATTTTAACTCTATAGAGGAATTCCTAAATAGAGTTAAATACTTAACTAATAGTCTTGATTTAAAATCGATTAAAATACTAAAATAACTTATTATTGCGTAGATCTTAAATAATTTAAGCTCTAATTACGAAAGCTTTATTACTAGTATAACTCAGTCCTATCGTAATAAATTAGCAGAAATTAATTTAGAAAATTTATTTTCTAATTTAATTAATAAAAGTAGAAGGTAAACAAGCCTTTCTAGTAATAGAGATAAAGTTCTCTTTACTAAAAATAATAACTAAAGTAAAATTATAAAGATCTCTAAAAGGTACTATAATAAGTGCAAGGTTAATACTCACTTTACTAATAAGTATTAGTATCTATTTCCTGAAAATAAGCCTAAGTGGTTTAAAATAAAGGAAAATTACGAAAAAAGTAATAAAAACGACGAAAATTTGCCTATAAGGTAAGAAAACCTAGTACGTAATAGAGCTAAAAGAGCTCTATTAAATTAAACTCTACCTAAAGAAATAGAGGTTGAATAGGTATTTATAATCTATTAAAATACTATAAATAACACTAATTTTATATTAGACTCTAGAAGTTTACAATATATAGTATATAATAAAGAGCTATTTATAAAAGGTTCTATAGAGATATATAAGCCGTCTTGGTCTTATATAAGACGACTTATATACTTTATACTATTAAAGCACTAGCTCACTCTAATATATTACTTTAGAGTAAGCACTAGAGAATGGATCGGAAGTAGCGTGATTACATAATCGCGCTAATAGTATAGTTAAATAAGCTACTAGTCGGCACTTCTTTCTTATATAGTAATAATATTCTTTTTATTTATAAATTAAGCTATTAGTACTATAATCCTTCGATAGTTATAAGCCCGGCGTTAAAAGAAAGTATAAAGATAATTCCCCTCTATATAATTCTTACGCTAGTATCTTAATTTAATTACTCTAATTAAATTATTTACTTTATTATTTATAGAATTAACCTCCCTACTAAAAATAGACTAGGAAGGAAGCCCTACGAGAAAGATTAAGCTAATTAATTAAGTAAGCTAGCCTAACTAGTATCTAAAGTTTAAATACTATATAATAATAAAAGAGATATAGGATTAAGTTAATCTAGATAGTACTAAGTAGAAAACTATTAATAAGACTAAACTAACTCGACTAGCTCTACTAGTTAAGTTAGCTAAGCCTACTAACGATAATTTTAATATACTTAATAAGTACTATACTATATAAGTAACTTTTAATCTCCTTACTAAGGATTTCCTAGGATTAATCGTAGATTATAAAATAGTAATAGTAGAATAGATATCTATAAGTATAAAGATTAATAATCTTATAACGTAGGTTTACGTAATAGTAGCCCTAGACCTAATTAACCTAGTAATAATCTCGCTTCTAGAAAATAAGAAAGCGACGCTCTAAGCTCTAGTTAAATTATTAAAACTAAGCCTTACCTTAAGTTAAATAAGTATAACTAAGCTTATATAATTATAATATTAAGCCTACTTATATAAAGCTAAGTTAGAAAGACTTAATACTAAGATATAATTTAAAGAATAGTTAAGCCTTTACTATAAAGCGATTACGAATAGCGTTAAAGAAGTAAAAAGAAGTCTTATAATACTAGATTTTTTAAATATAATTAGTATAAAAATCGCACTAGATTAGGGCTATAAATAACTCTTAAAATATATTAAATATACGGCTCTAAGCATAGAGCCTACTAAGCTAGAAGATCTTAGAAGAATCTTCTTAATAATACTTTAGAAATACTAATTAAGAAACGTAACTAATAAAGAATCTAGAGTATTCGCTACTCTTAGAGGTTATATATAGAATATAAGTCTAGAGCTAAGAGCTTATTCTATATACCCCTATAAGAATTCTACTTAATATAAATAGGCGCCGATTATATACTAAAAGCTAGAGACTATAATTACTAGAAAGTCTCCTTTAGGAAGTAGACTAATTATTATAAAATAATAAAAATATTAGAAAATCCTAGAACGTCTTAATAAACTAGAGTAGAAAGCGCTTTATAAGCTAGTCTCTAATAAGGGCTAGTTATCTAGAGTAACTCTAAACGGATCGGTAAACTTCCCTAGAGGATTAGTAGTATTAATAATTAACTTACTCCTTATTATAGATCTAATAATTAAACGCTCTAGAGTATTTAGTACGATATTAATTAATATATATCTACTTTATAAGAGTACTATACTTAACGGCGGATTAGCCCTCTACCTAGTTAATAATTAATACCTACTTATACCTAGTATCTATACTAAGTTAACCTCTCTAAAAAATATTAAAGTAGGTACTTAAGCGCTCCCGATTAGTAGAACTAGTAATAGGTTACTTATAAAGCTCCTTACTAGTCTATATAATAAGTATACTAAGAATCTATTACTTAAAGATATTATAGTAGTAGAGGGTTTTTATATTAATATTATATCCGAAGTACGTCTAAAGAAGGTAAATATTTAGTATTTTAGGCTAGATTAGATACTTAGAATAGATATATTAAAGAGTAATATAATTCTTATAAAGCTTTTTAGTAAGTATAATCTTATCTTTCTTAAATATAAACTACTTTTTTTCTATTTAATAATTATAGCCGTAACGACCCTAATTTATAAATTATAGATTAATCTCTCTAGAATAGATTTCGAGTACCTTTAGTATTAATAGTTAGAATACCTAGAGAAATAAGCCTTATAAGCACTTATATATAATACTTAAAACGTTAGAATAGATAGAATAACGTAATAAAACTATATATATTATTTAATTACTTACACTATCTAAGTAATCTCCCGCCGACTAAAAGAATAATTACTTTAACTATTCTATTATATTTTATAGAATCTTTTTAATATACTAACTAATAGACTATAAGAATAATAGTTACTAATTATTAAAGATAATTATAGCGGAAAGATCTAGGTATATAACCTAATTACTAAAAGACTAAATATAATTATAAGAGTCTTTAAAATATTTTATAATTATATTTATAATAAGTATAAATATAGAATTATTTTAATTATATAAAATAGAGATATAGCTATAGTTCTATAGTATAGTAAATTAAAGTTTAAGGATTAGACTAATTAATATAGTATTAAACGTATAATTATTCTACCCTATATATATAAATTAAATAGAAGAAGTAAATAAGCTAGAAAAGAA
>Ga0247733_1000141_pt1 | contig 98814 bp, 107 predicted proteins | sample UWRJL043104R2_FD_180932 | JGI IMG/M metagenome (GOLD analysis project Ga0247733, IMG submission 180932) | Plant litter microbial communities from Arlington Agricultural Research Station in Wisconsin, United States - UWRJ-L043-104R-2 | ecosystem: Environmental > Terrestrial > Plant litter >... | reverse complement strand
TGCGTGCTAGAGGCGAGTTGAGTCGTACAAGGCCTGACAAGAGGGGATGTGCAGGGCGCTCAGGCCAGGCTTTACGACGGCTCTGCCTGTTAATAAAAACCTTCCGCCGGACCTCCCTGCTGCCCTCTCGTTTGGGCGCTGTGAAACCCGCAAATCTTACGCCCACTCCTGATTGTGCCAAAAGTGATCGCCTGCGGGTTGACTAACGGCGCGCTGACGAGCGGCTCAGCTGCGAAGCCCGAGCCGATGTTGGCTCGCTGGACCGATTTTGTGCTGCGCTGCGGCACTGCTGCACTGCTGCCGTCGTCGCGGTGCTGCCACTCTGCACTCGCCGTCGAAACGCGCGCTCCGGACTGATGGCCCGGGATGCTGTCTCTACAGTGTCTCTACTGTGTACCGATCTGGCACAAGAGTGTGGCTGAAGGCTGAAGGCTGCCGTCAGTCGCTGTCCCACCCGTTTCGGAAGGCTGACTGTGCTGCGTTCCCAGCAGCGTGGAAGAGGCTCACCTGCAGAGTCGTTGTTGGTCCGCGCCCCCTATTTTGCAAATCCTCCCGGAGTCGTCTTGTTATGCGATTGCGCGAAGCAGTTGTAGGCCGATGCGGACTCTCAAGAGGGGAACGAGATGGAACGAGGGCAACCTGAATCACTGCAGGGACGCTCTCTAATATGTAGATGGGTCGATTTGCACGGCACCTCTATACAGGGCATGGCAAGCGCAGCGCTATCCCTGCCGACGTTCAGGGCGGCCAGGGCGTCACCATCACGGTCGGCTAGCCTTCCGCTGCGCGCTGCTAGCTGCCAGGCACTTTGCCCTTGGTGAGGGCGTGGGTGGCGCTCGCTGGGCGGGCAAATTGAGATGCACACCCACACACACATAAGTCAGGCGAGAAAAGGTTCCGCGGGCTGCTGCATATCGATTCTTACGTTACGGGTCGACGAGCACGGCACCTTGGCCTGGTGGCACAGACGGCGCACGCATCGACGCTCGACGGCATCGCGTGCTCTGGGCCAGGGCATGGATGGCAGCGTTCCAATGCTGGAGTTCACGACGCAGGCGCTGGGGCCGTCGAAGGCCGCTAGAAGGCTTGGGGGCTTCGACTGCCCGTGTGCTGCCGACGATCCATGCACTCTCAGAGTCTCAAACCCTCTGTGAAGGATACAAACTTTGTACGCCCCCTAGCCGCCGCCGCCCAAATTTAGCCTGTTGCAAAACATTGGCCGCATCCGCTGCACGCGAGGAAGATTTGAGGAAGATTCCTCAGATGCTCGCGAGACCCGCCGCCCGCCATTGGCCCTGCCGTCGACGTGCTGCAGAAGGAGCCGTCTCAGCAGCCCTGGAGTCTGAGACACCCTGGTGCCGTCGCGAACGGCTGCTTGGGTGCCCGTGAGGCAGCAGCTGTGGTGGAACAAGACCACACCTCACACTCGGCCTCAGGCGCATGACATGACGGCGAGAGGCATCAATGGAGCGCGAGGTTTTAGCCATCTGCCCATCTGCCCATCTGCCCATCCGTTCCGTTCGCCAGGCGGCTAGCTGTTTCCTTTGGCGGCGCCATCATCTAACACAGATGGCGTGCATATCTCCTATGCCAACCTTGTGCTTAATGTTTTGGACGGCCGCGTCGCAACACCTGCCTCGTGGTGCTCATCTCCGGCAGTCGTCCTGCGCAGTCCGTGGGTTGAGATCTCCCCCCCAAGAGACCTTCCGCCGGAACGCTCCCGCCGCGAAGCCTGTCTCGTGTTATTGCTTCACGCACACAGCTCAAGGGTGCAGTCTTCACGCCCCAGCGCGAGACCAAGCTCGCAAGTGGCCGTCCTGGTCAACACGTCTGCAGGCAGAGAGCCACTGAGGTCAAGCTGCTTGCACTCTGCATCTGCAGATTACAGGGGCCGATCGACGAGATGCTCTCGTCTTCTTCACGCTGCTCGCCCACGGCAGCGAGTCACGTCCTGCAGCAGCTGACCAGCCCGCTTTGACCCGGAGACGTGCTTCTTCTGCGGTGCTTCCATCGGATCCGCCTGTGCTCTCGTCCCAGCGCCGCCGCCGCCGGGGGCCCACTCAGAGCCTCATCAATGCGCTTCGGACGTTGGAACTCGCACATCGATCGCTGTCGCTCCCGCACTCGCCGCCCACCAACGCTTTGCGAGGGCGCCAAATGCCATGTCTGCGTCTTCATGCGGCCCCCGGAACTGCGGGCGTTTTGTCTCGGGGAGCGATGGCAGCGGGGACAGGAAACATATGCTGCAACTCTCAGTGGCCCTCGCTAACGAGCGCATGCATGCATTGCCTACCGGCTCCTACCTGTCAACGCTACCCGTTTAAACTGCGACAGAGCTCCAACACGCACGGCCGTTTCATTCCCACACAGCCCTCCTGTTCGTCGATTCCAAACTGCTTTCTCTGCAGGGCTACGCCGGCGCGCAAGGCCACGTTGTGCTTCAGAAGGCTGCGCCCTGTGATGGGCACTGGTGTGGTCGGCGGCTGCGGCCCCAGCTTCGATTTCACCAACACGGACCCACGAAGCAGGGACAACTGCGCGCACCCCTACCGTGGGGCTCTGACATTATCCGAGCGCCTTCTGGAAGTCTTCCGCATCTGCCTTAGCAGGATGCAGTGTAATTTCCAGAGATTTTGCCTACAGCGGTCGACTTCAGGTGTCGGTGCGTCTTGCGTCCCCCCCTGTTTCTGGAAGGCTGCCCCTTTTGTCCTGGAAAGAGCTCGGGCAAGAGGGCTGCAGATTCCTGGCCTCCGCTTTCGTCATCCCGCCGTCACGTCCTTCATCGTGGCCAGCTTCAAGTGTGTCAGAGCTTTGCATGTCCCATGCGGCCAAGGGAGTCTGTGTAGGAGCGCAGTCTTTCCGTAGCTCGTCGGATGCCGCGTTCTCTTCGCACGGAAAGACACCACCGCTCAAGTGAGCCATGCACATGGAGCTGTGCTACGTCCTTTAACCATGACTGTGCTGGCTGCTGGTGTAATCACATGGAGTTGGCTGCCGGGCCCCTTTTATAACACGACAATATACTGCGATACTACAAGGGCATCCTAGTACTTTCCGTAGGAACAGTCCTCGCCACTGTCGGCCATGGCAAGCGATGGATGTAAGAGAATGTCAGAATATTGCAACATTCCAACCTTTTGGTAGACGTCACAGCTTCCCGCGTACCCGCCTATCATGACCAATACTGATCCCGAAGAAACGGTCACTTGTTCGGAATCCCGAGCAGTGCGCATCGCCGCCCAATCGTGGTAGATGCAGGAGCTGAAGGCCCGATCACTCCACACATTGCGCTGACACATATCTACCTCCGCTTCCTCCACCACAGTTCATATTGCATCGACCTTCGCCCGTGGAGTCTGCTGCCATACAAGGCCTCCTGTCAGCAAGCAGGGTCTTGCAGAATCAATTTGCAGGGCGTGGCCAACGCACTCACCACTCACCACTCACCGAAAACCGTTAGGCAGTCAGTCACAAAGTGTGTTTTTGGCTTCAACGGTTTTACCAGCCGCTTCCGCGTGCTTGCCGTGCAAAACCTGACCTATAAACGGCTAATGCGCGAACAACCTGCATGCCGCAGATCAGGATCACACCAACAAGATGCATCTGCCAACAACATTCCGTAACACACTCCAGATACATTCACCGCCTATTATCTGTAGTCGCGCTAATAAAAGGAAGCTCAGAAAAAACTCCTGCAAACGTCGCTAGAGCCAACCAACCATTGTACTCTGGCCCAACGCTTACCCCAGAAACGCCAGCACGTAATCGAATCTAAACTCTAGGCACACCGCCTGTACCAAACAACTCCATGCTTATCCTATCACTTGATACTCCAAAGCTCTTTAGCCTCGCCTCCGTATCTAGCATGAATTGCGTGGGGCCACAAACGAAATACCGCGTCTTGTCGTTGTCCGCGAACAGCAATTCGCTGCTGACCTTGTCCAGGTTCATCTTCCCTTTGACATGGTAGTCTTGTCCCTCGACCTCGGATTCCTGGGGCGCTGAGGAGAAGTACAGCGTATGCAGGTTGTCATGCTTCGCGGCAAGCTCGTCAACATGCTTCCTGAACGCCCGTACCTTGGAGTCGCGGGCACCGTGAATCCATGATACCGGTCTCGAGGTACGTGCTTCAACGAGCGTGTTCAGCATGCTCATCAAACATGTCAAGCCGACGCCTGCTGAGATCAGCACGACGGGACTGTCCTCCTCTCCCTCTTTCTCCTCCATGTAGAAGTCGCCGAATGGGTGCGTCAATTGTACGACATCTCCGACGTTCTTCTTATCGTGGAGGATATTCGACAAGTATCCCTGGTGCGACATATGCTTCGGCTCGCCAATCTCAATACCCGGCTCCCTCTTCACGCTGATTCTTAGATGCTGTTTTCCCGGCGCATCGCTCAAGCTGTACTGTCGCGCTTGCCACACCCCGCCTTCCAATTCGTCCACAAAGATGTTCACCGAAACATACTGTCCCGGCTTGAAGCGAGGTAGCTTCAAGCCCGCATCCACGGGCTCCAGGTAAAACGACGTAATCTCCTCCGCCTCCTTTTCTTTCCTCACAATCGTGAAATCCTGCCACTCCTGCCAATACTTCGTCTCCTCATAATACCCCTTCTCCTTTCCAATCATAATGTCAGCAAGCTGCCGATACGCCGCACCCCAAGCGTCCATAATCTCCGGTGTCGCGGCCGCGCCCAGCACTTCCTTCATCGTGGCGAGTAAATGCGTGCCGACAAGGTCGTACTGCGCCGGCTGGATTCCTAGGCTGACATGCTTTTGGCAAATGAGCTCGATGGCTGGGCTGAGCTTTCCCAGATCATCGATGTTGGCGGCGTAGGCGTAGAGGGCACCGGCGAGGGCGCGCGCTTGGTGGCCGGTTGCTTGGTGGGTGTTGTTGAAGATGTTGCGGAGGGAGGGGTATGCTGTGAGCAGGTCGCCGTAGAATTTCCGTGTTATGGTCTCGCCGTGTTGGGCGAGGACGGGGGCGGTGGCTTTGATTATCGTGGCTTGTTGGGGGGTGAGTGCTGGTGCCATTGTTGGTGTGTTCGAGAGCGGAGACTTTGGAGGTTGGTGTATGTTCGCTATCGATGGGGATCCAAGTTGATAGTAACTGTTCGGTTATCGGTGGAGGTCGCGCTAGGTTAAGCTAGATAATGCGATAAAGCTGTAGCTGATGTGTTGACAAGAACGATGATAATGATACCAAAGACCTTCGAACCCAGACCCACACCCTCCTCTTATACCAATCCACACGATCAACCACACTCCAAATCCACACCCGCCATCAACATTTCCGCGGAAAACAGCACCTTCTTCTCGCAATTCTCACCGTGCATCATGCGATGCGACGATTCTCGGAAGCGGAGTCACGGTGGCCTGAACACCTCATGGGTATTACGTAGTAGTTCGGCTATTCGTAGACGCACGAACGAGGTTTATTAAGCTAGGATGGGCCACAGAAGCTTTTCCGTTGTCTCCGGACAGATGACAGGTGGTAAGCTGTGCGGAAACTGTCAGTTGCGGGTTCGCGGAGGGCTACGTGCCTACGTGCGTAAGGTGGATCGGCAAGAGTCGGGTCGGACGACGGTTAGGGCGGCCACGCGACGGCGCGCGCGCTCTGGCGCAGGCACGGCATACGCACTGGTAACATCGAGCGCAGTGCATGGCCTACAGTTCTGCTCATGCGGATCGTCCTAGGGTGGAGCGATTCGAGCATTGTGCATACCTTATCTCAACGACGAGGTCCCTCACACCCTGCCTAGTTGCCCATCGCACAAACTCGTGCCCACTCCGTATTCCAGCATACGGAACGTATACAACACTCACCCTACATCTTCCGAGCATTGCTCACATCTCTGTCTGTTCAATTTTCTCGTCCGTATGACTAAAAGTCACCCCATCACGACCTCTTGCACAAGCACCGACTCCGCCCGGCACCTAATCAGCGCGCCTCGCTTCGTAAGCAGCAACGGCCAGGCGACGATTGGGTGAGCCGGGGTTCGGGGACTCGGGTAGTGCGGTTGCGTGGTGTGATGCGTTGTATAGATTTGGACAATTTACGAGGCTGTCTTGGTGTTGAGATTGGGGTTTCTCCGCGGGCGCTAGCGGAAGCGGCTTTTCGTCGGGTGGTGGGATGTAACGCTGCGAATAGTTCCTGGAAACTGTAATGATGTTCGACATTGAGAGGTATGGCATTGTGGAACAGACGGAAGAAGAAGAGGAATGGATTGCGTTTTGAAGATTTGTTGAAAGAGCTTGAAAGTGGCTACGAAGATCGTGGAGACTTTGGATTGGAAGAGGGGGATGAGATAAAGCAGGAAAGACAGACTCTAGTGTCAAGTACAGCCGTAAATCTTCTCGATATCAAAGGTATGTAACTTCATCTGGTCCCAGCTAGTGCAACTTCCTATTTCAAGCACGTTATGGGACATCCTACTTGCTCAACCACCACCTTATGATATGCTCAAAGATCCAACAAGTTCTACCTAGCTGAACCACACATTCGTGCTCTTCCAGTTTACATGTTCCGGCCCAATCTTCTTCAGGTCACCAACACCCAAGTTCGCAGCATCAATAGCCAGCTCGTGCTTCAGCATCTCAATCGCCCGCGTAACCCCGTCCACACCATACACATTGCTGAACATGAACGGTCTCCCCAATCCAATAGCCTTCACACCCAAAGCAAGTAGCTTGAGCACGTCCGTGCCATACCGCACACCGCCATCAGCATAAACCTCGACCTGCTTAAAGATTTCCGGGTCCTCGTTGTAGATCTCCAGCGCTACTTCTAGCGCGGATGGCGTAGTGTCTAGCTGACGACCTCCATGGTTCGATATCATGAAAGCTTTGACTCCATTTTGGACAGCGAGACGGGCGTCTTCTACTGTCTGGATGCCTTTCGGGATGATGGGTAGTTTGGTCATGTTGGTGAGTTTGTGGTAGTAATCCCAGGTGAGGAGGCTGTAGCTCGAATCGGCGCTGCCAACGCCGTAGCGTGCAGCGCGGTGCCTGTTGCCGTCGGCTGCAGAGTCCACGGTCATGATGATGGCTTTTGAGCCTGCCTTCTCGATGCGGGAGAAGAGTTGCTGGGTTTCGGTGTCGTTATCAGTCAGATAGACTTGCTGGAAGAGAACCTGCGGCGTGCTCTGGTTGCTGACTCTTGCCGCATAGATCTCCTCAATGGTCTTCGATGCATATAGCGCAGGCATATACAAGATATCGCCCGCGCCCGCACCCTTCACCAAGTTGAGCTCGCCATCTGGATGTGCATAGCCGCCGCGGGCACACGGCGAGATGAAGAAGGGGGCGGAGAAGTTGTATCCGAGGATGGTGGTTGGCAGCGAGCTCTCAATCTTGGTGATGTCGACCATGACGCGAGGTCGGAGCCGGAAGCGCTGGAATACCTCGAGGTTGTTGCGGTAGGTCCATTCTCCAGCGGCGCCATTGCGGTAGTATGTGTACGCAGATTCGTTCATGCCTTTGCGTGCCGCCCATTCGAAATCCGGAAGGCCGACGAGGGAGTCGAGGTCCGGAAGGGTGCCATCGGGTGTTGAGCCTAGCACTTCTTCGATGCTACGACTGAATTAGTTTTGACTAGTAGCGAGACGTTGAAAAAAACATACCCAGTATCTGGCTCGTTAAGAAAAGGACGGGCTGCGAGGGCCACTGAAGCGAAAGTGAGGATCGTGAGACGCATCTTGAAGGAGTGACGGGAGCGAGGTAATCGACGGAGGAAGACGACTTACTTGAACAGCAAGCAGTCCAAAGCGCCGCATTGGGTTCTTATACAAAGAAAGCAGAATCGGTACCGGAAACGCAATCACGGCTCAGGTGCTTCAGTCTCGCCGGCACCTTCTTCAACTCAACCAATCGTCCGGCCGCACTTTCTTCCTTTCAGCTTTAACCGAGTCTTCATTTCCAATCATACCCAAGACGGATATTTCAAAACTTGGTCTAGGCGTGATAGCATCATTGCAACCAAGCATATATTACCAGCGGAGGGGGACTACCAAGGCCGGCGATCGGGCCGACCCCAATTTCGGCAGGTTTGACGTCGGGCCTACACGACGTTGGCCAATCAGTACATACGGAGCCGCTGAGCTGCCGGAATAAGCTGTTTCTGCCAAGTTTCCACGTCTGTGGACTCGGAAGTCGAGGCTCTATCAGCGATGTTTATCTCCGATTCATGCAAGGAAGATTGTTCTCTGGTGGTAGAGCTGGGGCGACCTTGTGTTTCTGAGGTGTGTTAAATCCTGGGGCAGTGTTCATGCGCGCAAGAAGGGTGTGGGTCATGGCTGTATTATGCGTAGACTAAGAAGTTAATAGGTCATAGAAACGGGGATGCCGCGTAGGAGGTCCGGTCTGGATGTATGTATGCTACGCCTGGGTCGACATCACGCGGCTAGGTCTGCAGCAAGCAGAGGGCGCCAGATTGGGCTCAGGCTCTATCTTCAATCAACGGGATGTGGAGTGGTTAGGCGACTCGTGGAGGCAAGTCGCAGGGAAAGTGGAGCTGATTGAAAATGCGTGCTTAATCTTATCAGATTGCCACTAGCCGACCTGATCGTAGCGTCCCCATCAAACGGGACCGTCTAGGATCCTCTCTGCACATGTGAGGAACGAACATTTCACTGCAATTTACCCCACCGAGAAAGTCTAGACCGCTAACCTGTTGCTGTTTCAATGTCCGCGTTCGCCGACCTCACTCAGAGCAGCATACATTCGTGCCTATATCATCGGGAGATACAACACACATACAGTCACTCAACGACACGAGCAAGAATGGGCCGACCAACATATAAATAAAACATAAGGTTGAGTAGAGTCAACTCCACGCTCGACATCGCGTCTTCTCCTTCAAGTCAACCTCTCCACATCTCTCTCGCCCAAACCCCCAGCCTAGTCCAGTACCCCTCACTCAACAGTCTCGTCCAGCAAAATCAATCTACTATTCTCCAACCCCGCATACCGATGCGCCACCACCTCCCTCTTATACAGGTCACACTGCACCATCTCCCGAAATCCCTTCATGTCCGGGAACTTGATCAGCACAACATCATCCCATGTCTCTCCTTTGGGCGTGATGGCGTTGACGACAACAGTGCTCGCGAATTGCCTGCTCGTGTTGGGCGGGACTATCGCAGCGATAGCTGTGCGGTAGCGCACCATGGCTTCGCGGCCGGTGCAGGGACTGCTGTCTACGGAGACGGAGTCGTTGAGGTAGGGGGCGTAATCTGCGGTTTCGCGGTACTTGGACAAGAGGAGCATGTAGACCGGCTTGGTGGGGTCGTAGGTCTTGACGGCTGCGTCGAGGGCGGCGTCGTCGAGGATCATTTTCGCTATAGGAGCCGGAGACAGGGGTAGGGGCAGGGTTTGGAAGCAAAAGTGAAGTCCGGGTTCGGTGTTCGGACGATGGTTCTTGGGGTTGAGTGATGTTCTTCGAGATATGGGGTTATCTTTGCTCTTTTATACTGCTCCTGGCGGGAAAATCCATGCGGACGTTTGCGGAGTCGGAAGGGTGGAGCTCCGCTCGAACATGGCCGCCCGAGATATTGCTACGGGTTTGCAACGTCGCTCGGCCGAAATCTGGGGCCAAAAGGCACTGTCGATCGGCTGGATGACAAACACCTGTGAATATGCGTGCGTTGTATGGCTGAAGTAGACTGCGCGTCGGACAGTCGGTCTTCCGTCGTGCAAGGTGTGAGTTGAGGGTCAAAGGAACAATGTCAGCAGAGATGACGTTAGGCAAAGGCATCAAATCCATGAATCCAATAACTAACTAACTATAACACCCTACTCCTTCCACCAACACCCGTTTAATACAAACTAAAAGACACAAAAACGCCATTTGCACTCCGATTCCAGCCCGAAAAAGTGTTCCATACATCATCAAAATCACCCCAGAGTCAGAGACCGAACCAACTTTTCCCTCATCCTATCTTACGCAATCAGACCCTCGAAAAAGGCTTCGACTTGCTCTTCTTAACAATCATGGTGACAAACCCCCCCCCAATCATGCCAACAACCACTACACAAAGCAGCCCCAAAATAGCCTTGTCATATGGGCTAGCGACATGGAAATGAGTTGCGGGCCTCGCAATAGCCGACTCGATGCGGTCATAGTATTGCTGCGGCGTGGAGAAGTGGGTCTCGCGTGCCTTGTAAGGGTGGATGTCAAGAGTGCCAGTGGCCGTGTAGTCCGCAGCGTTGCTCTTGGTGGCGAAGGGGAGCTCGCGAGGAGACACTGCAAGATGAGGACGCAGCTTGTGAAGGAGCGTTGAGTTGGGGTTCAGCGTCTCGTCAGCGTTGAGGATGACGCGCGCAATGTCCTCGGAGATCTTGATGTCGCTGCGGGCCTCGTTCTTGTGCTCGCGGCGTGCGATCTGGGGGAGGTGAAGGTCCGCGGCCTTGTGCTTGTAGAAGAGGTCTGCCATGCTGAAGCGGGGGGTCTGGTCCTCGGGTTCACCGTCAGTATCGGTCTCATCATCCTCCTCGTCGCGGCGGAAGACGCCACCGTGGAGCATCTTGGCCATGGGCGCGTCCTTAACGCGGCCGTCGGCGATGCGGTTGCCCACGGGGCGGCCAGCAGGACGCACGATGCGGTTGATGCGGGCAGAGTCCACAGAGGGCGTAGCGGTCGGACTGTCCGAGGAAGTCAGCGTTCGGATTCGTTGAAAAGGCCATCCACCCGGCGGTGCATATACAGTGCGGCTGTTGGGGGTCTGCGAAAAAGCACCTGGGAACGGAGAGGGCACGTACGCTCCATTAGAAGGAGTGGGAGCGATAGTGATGAACGAAGTTTGGTAGAGGGTGGTGCATTGCTTCTTGCAGGTAACAGTGGATTGGACGACAGTGGTTGTAATCGAAGGTGTTTCGGTAGGAGAGGAGATGGTAGCAGGGGCAGTGACACTTGGGGACGACGAATCAGATCGAATAGGGGTAGAGACAGAAGAAGAGACAAGGGTGGAAGGGAGGCTTGACAAAGAGTCAGAAGAAGAAAGTGTGCCGCTCGCAGAGCTAACGTACCCAGCGGGGGTATTGCTCGATTCAACCGCGCTAGTAGCGACTTGAACCGTCGCGGTCGTGGTGATAGTTGTAGAGCCATCGTCTACACTTTGGTTAGGGAATCTGTCATCATGATCATCGAAAGACATACCAGCCGTCGCCGTAATAGTTACGACAGAAACACCGTTTGGCAAGGCAATGTCTGAAGACACTGCAACCGAAGAGGGAGCGGGCGTGTTAACAGGCGCAACAGCCGTCGGGGAAATAGTAGCCGGCGCATCAATGGCACTTGTGGCAGAGCCGGAAGGTACATTTATTGAACCCTGCAGGTACTCGAGCAGATCAGACACCTTGACATAGTCGTCCGGGTCAAGCGGGGCGTCATCAGGCACGCCCTTGATGACGCAGCGAAGGGCATCACCTTCAAGACATTCATGCGTGATGACGTGAATGATCTCCTTGGATCCCTTGCAATGTTGGCAGTAAGGGTTGAGAAGGTCGGAGTTGGGCTGCTCGTTAGACATCTTGAAGAACTCAAGTAAGTGATTTCTAGAGATTGTCAGCTCACTCTCACCTGAATAGACAGGCTCGACTTACAGAAACGACAGTGAAGAAAACGAACGGAATTTCTGAGTTGCGCAAGCAAAGCCTGGCAGTCAGTCAAACACTCCTAAATACCTCGACTACCTGTTGAGAGCCGGCCTCGCACTTCTGCCCTGGTGCTCGGAAAATGAAGTAATAGCGTCGCCCTGGTGGGCATTAATACCCGCTCATGCATGGTCCTGGGTCCTTCGAAGTTACTTTAGTACATGTATCACGCGCATTACATCTGTAACACCATGTCGATAGCGTGAGCAGCGTCTCAAGGACTGTGGGGAGACTACGTTGGGAGTGTCGGTCGTCCCGACAGTCTACTAGTTGGACTTCTGAACACTATAGGTGGAAGTGGAATGGGCGGGGTCAAAGTCCAACAGTTGGATTGTCTATATTTTCGAACCAGGAAAATGACATCGCATGATCTCTCTTCGAACCATGCTGGCGCGCTTGCGGTCTCAAGGACACGGGTTTCGCTTCAGTCCTGGATATGTTGAGGAAAACGCGGGTGGGTGCGTTGCGACCGTACAAGAGAAGTTGGACTATAGATCTGTGGCGCGTGAGTATCGTCGACAGCAGAGGTCAGGAGGAAAGATTGTGTTGCGTGTCACACCAAAACAATTGTGCCTTCGCACGGAACACGGCCGAAGAGCCGTAGGATTACAGATGCAGCCCTCGTGCCCATGTGCCACTCGCGCGATGACAGGCTGCGTGAAAGTGGGACGTCAAGCGCGTGTTGAATTTGGATACCACGGATCGAAGTGCTGGGCGGCCACCCAAAACCCGGCGGGGTGAACACGATAGTTCGATCCACTTGTGGCTCGTCCAACATGGCCGCTGTCGAAACAAGAAAAGCTGACACGGAACAAAGTTGCCAATCGGGAGGGAAGAGGATAGCGTGTCATCGAAGAAACGCCATTGTTTATTCATCGACTCTTGTAAAAATTCGTTAAACCGTGTGGTCCATCATTCATCATCTTGGTCTTTTCTTTTCATAAAAGTGTGAAGAGGAGAGTCGTGAACAAAACAAGCCGCGCATCCAGTCTGAAGCGAAGAAGAGAATGCCTAACCAAGGATTTCGCTAAACGCTGCAATACCGTCGCTATGCTTGACCGCCCAAGAAGATAGTAAAGGAGAGACATGGTTTGTAACGGTGGCATGTTCTCGTAACGAATTGATTGAAAGAAAAACCGGAACGGAAATTGTAGCCAAAGAGATGCAGACCAGATCAAGCGGTCGGAAGTCGTCAATATGAGTGGGCAGTTCGTTAGATCATGATAGTCGTTGATGTAGGTCGTAACATCGTCGTGGTATCGCTGAGCCTGAGCTCTTCAAGTCTTTTGGTTCGTAATGGTGGTATCGTTTCGCGGTCGCTTTTGCAGAAATGTTCAGATGCTGGTCATTAACTTTCCAAGTGCGTCCAATCAGGACGGCGTCTAGCAGTTGTATCCGGCTTCGCGGAGGCACGGTGTGCACTGTCCGTAAGCCCGCACCGTTCCTCGTCCGCAGTAGCAGTTCGAGATGGAAATTGCGGAAGACTTGCTGCTCCTTCGGCCAGCAGCTCCCGTGTCCAGCCCGCAGTCGCTGTTGCGAGGGCTAGTTCCACCACTAGAGCTATTGCTGTCGTACTCATTGGACGAAGCAGTATTTCTTCTGCCTGTGCCAATGGCAACAGGAAGCCCCTGGACGACTCCTCCCTGGCCGGGCCGTTGACCAGGGTACATGCCGTCGTTCACGGAGAAGTTGCGGCAGATCATGTAGGCTCTTGTGGCGGCAGCGTTCTTAGCCAGCTCATCCGACTCGTACTCGACGTCCGTGGAGTACTCCCTGTTGTTCACGCGGACAGTGCATCCGTAGCCGTAGCGAGTGCGGAAGGTCTGGAAGAGAGGTTCTGGCCAGTGGCGGCGTTGGCATAGGCCTATGACACAGTTAGCGCGTGAACTGTGGTAATATAATCAATTGATGTCGCTAGTGCCTCTGGTTGCCACGTCTGAAGCTACTCCAGCCTCGCGGTAAACGGTGTGCTGGAGCGACGGCATGGTGCATGGATCGCCGTTGCGTGTGTTTTTATCACCCAATTGACACAGGCCGAGTTGATGTTGGGCATATATGCAAAGCTTCCAAGGCCACGGCACCAGGGGTTCACGCTGAACGAGAAGGGATGCTCCTACCTGTGAGATACATGATGTAGAACATGGTGGGTGGGTGTCAACGAGTAAGACGGATGACAATTGGTGCAAATGAGCGCTTCGATGCACAGTCGTGGGTCTGAAAGGCAGTTGACCCGAAGTAGAGTGCTGAACTGGCACACGCTCGTTGGTGGCGATGATATCAGGCCGAGAGACGGATTCGTGGCTCCTGTTGTACGACAGCGGATGCGTTCGAGGCTTGACAACTACCAATGTAAATAGTGACAGCTGTCTGGTGGTGGACGGCGGCTATCGAAAATGGAGCAACGGCAAGGAAGAGAGTGGCATGCAGAAGAGGATGGGGATGGGGGACATAAGTCCAGTGTGGGATGAAGTGTAATTTATCGCAGCAACCGAGCGCAGCGGGCAGCTCAGGATATGCAACCGCGACAGGCTCTCGGACCAGTAGGATCTGAAGGCAATTGCATATCCTGATATGAATAATCTGCGGGCTTCGTTGCGGCTCTGTGGGCATAGACCCATATTGATGTGCTGGCGTGCATTTTCGCCAGTAACGGCTGGGGTTCCAGAATTTTTAGCTAGCCAGGACGTTAAACTGAATAGGAGACAGCTTCACCGGTCTTCGCGAGAGCGCACATCGTTTGCGTTCGCCACCCTACTGCAGCAGTAGCGTGATGGGCGGCTGGTGATCGGAAGTATTGCCCTGGCCCGCTTGTCAAGGCTGTATGTCGATGTTTCGATCGGCCTCTTGTAATGCCTGATGGAGAAGCATAAGGAATACGTACCATACCTCCGGCCTCGGCGCGGCAAGACAGGCAGGCGGCATGAATGCGAGCTCACTGCCCGTACTGGCTGAGCCTATGGCGTGCCGCTAATGCGTTGTTGCAAGTGAGGAGATGAGAAGCACCGCAACGTCAGATGCTGCAAGCCCCGTCGAGTGCTCCGTGACCCCTACTGCCATAGGCTTGGCAAAGGACTGGTATATGGCTGCGTTTGGACGTGTATAGCCTGGCCGCGAACGCGATCAGAGGCTAGGACGCGCCGCTTATCCAGGCGCAGAAAAGACCGGGGCAACGGGCATCAAACTTGGGCCCACACAACGAGTTCGAGCGCGGGAGTCGCGGTCGGATAGCAGACTACTGGAGGGGAGGTTGACACGCTATCGTGACTGCGTGCGGATGCAGAGCATGGTGGCTTGGGAAGGACGAGCATGGCCCCAGGAATAGCAGGCACCTTCCTGGAAGCAGACGATCCGCTCAGCAAGCGGCAGAGATTGATTGCTGGAATCTTTGGTTTGGCAGAGGCGACGGGGTCTGGTGTTACCACAGCATGTCGTTGCACGCCCGGGCGGCCGTGCTCATGCATGCGTGGTGAGTTGGCAGACGCTTGATACTTTGGAGAGTCGAGCCATCTGCGCCAAAGTCCCAAAGGGGCGAGGACCAACGGCTGTTAGCTGTAAGGCATGCCTGGCAGCGTGAATCGCCGTTGCGGAGACGTCGTGACGGGGTCTGGAGCGCCAATTGCCCCGTCGGCGTGGTGCAGGGAAGCATGGAGCTCGACGTGAGCATGCTTGGCGAACGACCAGGGGGCCGGCACAGGCGTTCCTGGGACATATCTGGGAGTTGGGGAGAGCAGGCGAGGGGAGGCGAACAGGTCACGCACATTAGCCGAACTGCTCCCCCCGCGGGCCGTCGACAATATCTGGGGATATTGACACTGGGTAAGCGCGCATGGGGATGGGATGCCTTGCATCCAAGGCATAGCATCGAGGCATCGCAGGCCGGCCGGCTGCAGCGCCCTCCATCGTGGGAGGGCTACGGGTGCACAGAGCAGAAGCGACGCATACCACGAGCCCGGCATCGGTGGATCGCGGCCGCGAAGGCGAGGCACGATAGGCTCCGGCAATGCCCAGTGACGATGGCGGAGGTACATTGGAGGGCCACGGAAGACGCAACAGGCCGTCGCTGGCGTCGGCCCAAAAGGCTTGGATGAGGAAGGCTGGCCGCACGCCAGCGGGGCCAGAGTGAATGGCAGCACGCGTCCGCAGAACGAGCTCTCGAGGGCGCGCGAGAGCGAATGGAGCCGGACCCGAATCAATTGACTTGATCCTGATCCTGAACGGCTCCATCGGTCAGAGCATGCGAAACGCGTCCGTGGCACGGCGGGTAGCCATGTCGCGATCGCACTCTGTCTGGGGAAACGCGCGACACCAGCCAAACGCCTGCGCAATCTGCAGCCATTGCAGCGACGGATCCTGAGAGAAAAAGGCGGTGAGCAAACGCGGGCGTGGCAAGCGCTGGCACTTGTATAGTCTCCCGACATGCGTCGGATCCGTCAGAGGGATGCCATGGCGAGGAGAGACAACAGCCGCGCTCGCCGCTACGTGCCGGCGTGCCTGCGTGCCATTGCATCGTGCGAGAACAGACGCGATGGGATCCCTCACATCGTCGTCGTTCGTGGTGGAGAGGAAGCCGCCGTCGTGAGAGCGCGCCCGTCTTCGAATCCGCGGGCGTCTTCGAATCGGCGGGCTTCCGGCAGGCCGACCCAGGCGTCACAGCCATCGCTCCCCTTCCAACCACCAGCAACGCCCGCCCACCCTCCTCTTCAGCCTTGTCAGACGTACTTACTGCCGCAGTCTCGCAAGGATAGAGGGGCCGGAGCGCTCCCGTGTCTTGTTCCGAGAGATTGATTCATGAAGGCTCGCGCCATGCCGTCCGTGTCTGTGCGTATGCGGCGTACGCAACATCGTCGCCCGAGGATCACGACCCCGCTATACGGGCGCTGTGATATGGGGCCCTCGCAGTACGTCCAGTGACCTTGAGGGGACCGCAGCAAAGCACACAAGCCGTGTCTCCTGTATCCAGTCCTGCCGGCATCCACGCTTTGGCAGCGACATGTGGCTCGAGGGACCCCCAGGGTTGCTTGATACACCACAGCGGGGTGTTGAGGTAAAGGACGTATGCATTTGTGCCACTCATATATGCTCCGAAGAGAGCTTCGTCAAAGCAGGGGAACCGGAGCATGTTCTGTCGTCTGCTCCCATGTCCGGCTTCTGGCTCTCCTCAATGCTCCGAAGGCTGTCAGGAGCCATAAAACACGTTAGGAAAGCTTACCACCCGCTACTACCAACGCTCGTGCCCATCATCATCTCGACCGTGCATCCTTCCGCAACGCCTCAAATACCCGTCCATCAGCTTGAGACTGCGTATCTGACATCTCGATTCGAACCTCCGAAGCTTGATCCGCCACCCGCAGCCGCCCGCCCAACATGCCCAAAATCATCCGCTTGACCCTCTTCAAGATCCCGGACGAAACGCACATCAACGAAGCTATCGAAAAGTACTCGTCCCTGACGCAAGATGCCGTCAAAGTACGTCCCTGACTCACCGCGTCCCCGTTCGAGAATGACCTACATGATCGATACCCACCCCCACCCTAGAGCGCACCTGCAGCGGACGTAGACAGCGAGCACATGCAGGACCAGAAATCTCATCACGCGTCAACGTCTTGGCTTGGATCTCAACGTCGATGCATGTGCGATGCTCACGGTCGGGAGTGTTGTTGTGGACCTGCAGTCGCTTTTGGCTTTTCTTTGTTGGTGGCGTGGGCTGATAATGTGGATAGAATGGCAAACCCTACATTCCCCTTGCGCTTGCACTTCGCACGCATGACGACCCACGCAGTAAAGGATATACACTCGTAGCCCGCACCGTCTTCGAAAGCAAGGAGGACATGGACTACTACGACAACGAGTGTGCCGCCCACGGTGAGATCAAGGCGACGCTAAAGGGCAAGGTGGTTGATGGTCCGCCACTTACTGTGTACATGGATGGCTAGAAATTGGATAGCAAAGTGGAAGGAATACCACGCTCTTGCCGGACCAGCATCCCATACCTTCCACCCTCCCGTGAAGACAGATTTTGTCTGATACCACCGCGACCCTCTTCATCTACATATCCTCCCCAACGCGCCTCATAGCCTTGACAACGTCGCCCCCGTGAATAATATAATCCTACCGTATTGTCCACTAAACTCCCAACTCGAATTCTGCGGCTGACTGCAACCTCTTTCTCAAAAGCACACGTGGGACCAATGACGGTTAATATTGCATGTTCGTCCACTTCGGACAGCGGAGAGGACCAATCCCCCCATGTCGGCTTCGGCTCCACCATCAGTACCAGAGGCTGTGTAACGTCAGCTCAAGTCAACGGTATTATAAAGCCTGGGTCCGGAGACGAATACTAATCTTAATCCTATACGTCCAGTTGCCGTTACAGCACAATCCTTTGCGTATCCTGCAGAGCTTTACAACTCCCGTCTATAATACCTAATCGAACCTCGATTCATAACGATGGCACATGTCGGTGCACTCCCCAAAATCCACCGCTACATCACAACCCACGACAAAGATGGTAAAGCCATCTTCAGCGACAAGTTCAACGACGAGAGCGAGATGAAGCCTAACGACGACGGCATCGCCTTCGCCCTCAGCTACACCACAAAGGGTATGCCCGTCAGCATGGACAACGACGAAGACCTTGACGTGTACGGCCGCTACTTGAAGGATACTCCCGGCCTTGTGGTATCGGGTGGCACGGTGCTTCGTCATGTAGACATTCCTCCCGAGATGAGGTGCACCATGCACCGCACCGTGAGCTTGGACTATGGCTGTGTGCTCGAGGGCGAGGTGGAATGCCTCTTGGACAGCGGGGAGAAGCGCCTCATGAAGCGGGGAGACGTGGCGATACAGCGAGGGACTATGCATCAGTGGATCAACCACAGCAAGACGGAGTGGACGCGCATGCTATTTGTTTTGCAGGAGAGCAAGCCGTTGAAGTTGGCGGGCACGACGTTTGGGGAGGAGCTGGCTGGCATGGCGGGCGTTAGACCGTCGGACTGAGCGGAGCATCGGTTGCCAAGGCGAACTAGCTCCCGATTGGGACAGCAACCCACTTCCTCACTTTTCCACGCATCGTGAACAAAACCTGAAACACTACCTGAGCTACTTCTGTGATTCGCGCAACGATGGTACCGTGGCGCTGCTCCATACCATGAGATTTCCACATCTGGTCACGGGATCTCCACGAACAATACTAACACCCTGCCGTCCGCGACGCCATTGTTCAAAAGCCACCCCCGGATGCCCCCCGATATAGACCCCAGCAAACAACAATAACATGGCCGCCCCGCAACCTCAAGTCTCTTCTTCCCCTTCCTCCCGGCTAGAGGAAATCCTAGCCACCAACGCTCGCATCGAAGAGCTCTCTGACTCATCCGGTGAGTACGAAGACATGGGAACCGCGACCGAGGAAGAGCAAGCCAACATGGCATATCTGGACAGCGTCAGGATTCCCATCAAGGATCAGCTGCAGACGGATTCGTCAGAGGTCGAGGCGGAGACGCTAGAGGTTGTGCTTCCGTTCCTCGAGGGCAATCCGAATGATTTCCCGCTTAATATTTTTGGGATTCCGCAACTGCAAAGGAAGAAGCATATTGCATTTTTGAAGCAGTCGCTAGGGGATTATCCGTCAGGGTTCGCTATGATGGACGCGTCGCGGCCCTGGCTGGTGTACTGGAGCTTGCAGGGTATGAGTGCATTGGGCCATGATATATCAGAGTTCCAAGAGCGGTAGGTGTTTCCAGCTATGTCCATCTCTCTTCATCAACCTCGCCCGAGCACTGAATGCTACTTCAAGCCGTCCCCATTCTGAACCATTCTAGGGTGATACACACGTTCTCATTAGCCCAACACCCTACGGGTGGCCACGGCGGCGGCTTCGGCCAACTCCCGCATCTAGCAGCCACCTACGCAGCAACCCTTTCTATCGTCATGGTGGGCGGCGCCGCCGCCTACGACTCCATTGATCGCAAAAGAATGTGGCAGTATCTCGGCCGCATGAAGCAAGCAGACGGCGGCTTCACCATGGCTGCCGGCGGCGAAGAAGACATCCGGGGCGCGTTCTGCGCCCTCGTCATCATGTCCCTGCTCCACATTCCACTCGAATTGCCCCCGTACGCTCCAGCTCGCGCCCATGGCCTCACCAGCTTCACCGACAAGCTTGGCGAGTGGATATCGACATGCCAGTCCTTCGATGGCGGCATGTCTGCTGGCCCCGGCAACGAAGCTCACGGCGCCTACGCGTTCTGCGGCCTAGGTTGTCTTTCCATCATCGGGCCTCCGAAAGAGACGCTGAATAAGTACCTCGATATGCCCACCCTCATCCACTGGCTCTCAGCCCGCCAATGCAGCCCAGAAGGCGGCTATAACGGCCGCACCAACAAGCTCGTGGACGGCTGCTACTCACACTGGGTGGGCGGCTGCTGGGCACTCGTCGAAGCTGCCACTACGCTCACTCGCACCCCACAACCAACCATCTGGAACCGCTCCGCCCTGACTCGCTACGTCCTCTCGGCCGCACAAGCCAGGAAAGGCGGGCTGATCGACAAGCCTAGCAAGAGACCCGATGCCTACCACACGTGCTACAATCTCGCCGGGCTGAGCGCGACCCAGCACAAGTACGTGTACGAGGCGGATATGCAGAGGGACCTTGGAGGCGCCGAGTTGGATGCCGCGTATTACTGGAAGTCGGAGGGGTTGTTTGAGGAGGAGAAGGTGTGGGGAGACGAGGATGTGGTTGGGGAGGTGCATCCGGTTTTCGTGGTGCCGTTCAAGGCGGTACACGATTGTCGGAGGTATTTTGATGACCAGGAGGGTTTTTGAATGTGTGGGCGTGAGACAGGTCAATTCGCTGGTCTAAGTTGCAATGCATGAGCGTATTCCTTCGTTTATCTTGCTATTTTATGTGCATGTTTGACTCGTTGATATAGCTGCTCGAAAGCTCACTGTCAGGGCGTGTCATGGCTTACTTGTGTTGCGAACTTGATCTATTATTCTTCTACGTCTACTCCTGTTGAAGACTTCTTGTGTGTTCGTTTGTAAATGCTGGTGTTTACAATTGTCCTTAGGGTGTTGATGCTATGACGTGGTGTTGTGACGGAGCCTTGAAATGTCCGCGTCGATGTCATACATTGCAAGGTAGGGAAGACGCTACAACTACCAACAGTCCCGAACAACATCTCTTACCAAGACCCTCTGTCCACGTAAAAGTAGCCTCCTTATGCGTCTGAAGCCCCAAGGGAAAGCGACCGGCGCAGCACCCCTCCAGTGCTCATCGCCACCGCGAAAACGAAATGCAAAAGCGAAGATACACAACGAGTGTAATAGCATCTTCTGCGTCCTACGAAAGCGCCAATGCCAACCCCTCCTTCCGAGCGGGCTGGGAACCGCGCTACTTGGCAGTCATTTACTCAATCACACAGTCTTGAGCGACCATTTCTTGCCCTCTATAAAGTGACATCTGCTGATGGAGAACTACGCTCCATTGTTTTCGGTGCAGTCTTGGTCGGGATAGGCCTGGACTGGTAGCACACGAGAGATATTAGTAGTGTTTTAAGAGCGGAACCCTCAACAATCAATCCACGACACCACGGAAAATGAGAGTACAGTGGGTAGCGAAGTACTTGTGGTGACACCGGGCCCTGAGTCGACTTAATGCTCATGGTCGGCACACATTCTCTTCGAGTGCTTTTGATATTTGATGTGGGCGCCAAGAGCGGTGGGTGCCGATTTTGTACAGGCGGCGAGGAAGATGTGGATGAGGATTTGGAAGTTGCATGGTGAGCGTGGTGGATTGGAGATCTCGGATCGTTGTTATATATATATGGTTGTTTCCTGGGCTTACAATGTGGATGGAAGTGATGAAGAGTTAATGAAGGCGTGATGAAATGTGGGTAGAAGACGGAATTGAGTCACTCCTACCCGTTTCCATTAAGACCGTTTGAGAATGCTGAGAATTCAGCGCTGAGCAGTACATCACTTGTTGCCTTTTTGCCAGATGGAGATTCGAGGTTCTTATATCACTAAATCTTGCGCAGGTCTCTGATCAACTGCATAGCGAGAGTGTGCGAACATGCCGAGGCTATAGCTAACGAGCAGTAGGTCTCTCAAAAAGTGTTACCTCAATGGAGCAGCTTGTACCCCTACATCTTGCATAGATCTCGAACGCCAGCCAACTAAGCCAAATCCTTGTCAACTTGCAAGCAACATGGAAGCTATTGCTTACATACGATGTGTCATATAAATGCGGCCTTGAAACCACTCGATTAGACGGTGAGATGATTAAGGCCGCTGCGGAACGCCTGAGCTGATAGTATATGCACGCCCAAACGGGGAATATGCATGCAGAATTTTGACCAAGAAAAAGGTCTCGATCGATTCGTGCGAGAAATATGCTTATTACGTGTACATCCATGTGATCTCGGAAACTCCCTCTTATGGCGGGATGGTTCGAGGCCGCTGCAAGGCGCCTAAGATGGCAGTCCTTGCTCGTCGACATGGGGCATCTGGCTGCAGAAATCTCGACCACGTATAGAGCCCCGACTGACTGGGCAACAGCGTCGAGGACCTGTGTCATTTACAGTTCGGCTAGAGCTAGATGATTGTGAAAAGGGAGTAAAGGTTGCAGCGAGGGAAGGGTTCCTCTAGCCATGGTAAAGACTCCGACATCCGTATGCAGTCTCAGCCATCCCCTTCCTGCCCGACGTGCAGGCCAGGAGTGGAGCAACTAGAAAGCACACACAGTGCAACTCTATTCAATTCATACTGATCTTCATAGCCCCAGCAAGACATTCACTCCTTGCCATGGAGAAAAGTACGCAACGCCCACACACTGTCTCATACCTCTAAACTATCCAGCCTTACCATCGCGCCTCTCCTTCCCCTCTGTCCTTTTAGGGGAACTCCTTTAGCACACCTTCCACTACTCTCAAGCTCACTATCTGCACCATCTCTAAATGCATACTCGTCTCATCCGGAGAGCCGTCCGCAACGATGGGCTTAGGACACTCCCTATTTCTAGATCTGCCCTGCTTGCGACATACTTCAAAGCCTAGCTCCATTTCTTCTTCGAGACTTCTCCGGTAATACTAGCCAATTACTCCACTGCACGCTTGAACCCCCTGAATATGTTGAGCGCTTGGCCATGCTGTAATGAGTTCTTGCTCGAGTTGCTGTATGCGGACATTGGTAATTTTTTGCTCTTACTTCCACTTCGCAAGGTGGTTATTGAGTTTGGCGATTGCTCTGCTTGCATAATGCAGTGAGATATGAAGGGCATATGCCGCGACAGCAAGAGTCGCAGCCTCAACGAGAATGCACAGGTCATCATAGATGGGGCACATAGCAGAGAAAGGGGGAAAGTAGAATAAACAACGTGGAATATGACGCTAGCAATGTCGAGGCGGAGTCGGGGGAATACACCCAGTGCTTGTACCGTGGACGCGGAGACGAACCGATGGTGCGGGAGTCGGCCTGGGAGCACTTGAGGGCTCCATTGCGGGAAGGTATTGCTGAAGTGAGGCTCCTGCTGTGTTACATGCGCATTGAAGAGGCAGTATCAGCCATGAGTTATGGCACTCCGGTGCATGCGCCATGTAGCGCGATGGGAGATAATTGTGGTAGATGATGCTGTATATTAGTTGGGTGTGCTCTCGGGGTGCGGGCGGATATCCCGAGTTTGGGCGTTGAGGTTGAGGACCGAGTTTGGTTGTTGTTGGCAGCGCGAAACAACCCAGAATGGAAAGAACGACGGGGTGCGGTACCGTCACCTCATCGCCACCTTCATTGCTCAGGTGTCACCCCGTGAAATCCGGGGTTGGCCAGTGCAGCGACGTTCTTGTCAGGCAGCGACTTGGTCTCAGCATGGACCCTGTTGCCACCTCAGGTGTCTGTTTGCGGTCAGCCCACGTCAACGTCAATGTCAACGTCAATGTCAACGTCACCGTCACCATCACCGTCAACATCCATTTATAATTTGACTACGCAGTCTCTTTCTTCGGCTCTGTCCAAGACGCAGCCTGCCTACACGACGAGTCCAACATCGATCTTCTCTATCTGCGCCATCTGTTCCGTTTTTTCTCTCCGTCCTGTCACTCGTCTCTCAAGCACGATCACGGAAGTCGCCATTTGATCTGTCGCTCTTCGTCGTCCTTGATCTTCTGCATGTTGCGCCCTTTCTCGTATTCCTTTCTCCTTCTCTGGTGTCTCCCAACATGAGCGGCTCGAAATGTCCGTGTCACTCGGCGACAAGCGTCAAGTGCTTGCGAGCGCTATTCTGGCATGCTAGGTCGCACATGCGCAACGTCGGCAAAGGCGGTGCAACATGCTCTTGAGTACAGCTCTTAGCAATCTCCACATTGACTGGAGGGCGATTTGCCTCTACGCAATTAGGTACACAACCGTCGGCTCCTCCGATGCACGCCAGGGTTCCGGAATCTGCATGCATGGCGGGCATGCAGCAACGCAAGGAAGAGACCAAGGAACGCAGTCACAAGGAGCTGGCGTGTCGCACGAAGCGGACGTCGTTGGTTGACGCAATCAGAGCCTACGGTTTTCTGTCACTTGTTTGAGTGGAGCTACGGCATGGTGGCCAAGAATGGGCGTCCTGAAACGATGGACTTGACATGAGTACGGACGCAAGGCAGCGCGCAGTGGCTACACGACATTCCCCGGTGCACATGCACGTCGTCCCGAACAGGTAAATGACGATGGAGCGCGGGCAGGCACGAGGAAAGCGTCGACGGACGACGAGAGCGTGGAGCCAGCAAGGCACGCTCATGCTCGAGAGCCGGCACGCGTTGCTTTCCAGCGCTGGAACGCTGTTCTGGCGCAGTGGGCAGGCTGAGTCGGTGAGTAAGAGATTTGAGGTGCCGTCTAAGAGTGGCATCTCGATGCGCGTGGCGACCCCGCCTACCCTAGCTACGGTAGCATCTGGCCGTGAGGATACTCAGCCCGTCGACAGCCAGACGCCGGCCTCACACGAAGCAAGCAAAGCAGCAGGCATTGAGACGGCAAAGGCATAGCATGGCCTGGCATACGAGGTGGACTCGAGGGTTGGATCCAAAGTGCCGTGTGCTGGGCGCGAGCTGACCTTATCGGCTATCGATATTGGGTATTGGTGAGGGGCTGATAGGCTCTGCATGCAGGACCGGCTGCGAGACAGGCCGTGCGGCGCGTCTGAGTGGCCGGCCGCGGCGTCAGCGCCGTCTGGAGGGAGGAGGGGGGGACGGGCGGGTGGAGACGACGACGGAGAGGGCGTGAGGAGGGCGGCGCACACGCAAACGGCGTCGACTGCCGCGCTTGCCCGCACACCCGCGGCCAGCAGCGCGGCGGCGGCGGTGCTGCGAGTGTTGAGAGGCACTTCGCAATGGAGGCGTGCGGCGGGAGCGAGCAGATCAGGATCACGGCGCGGGCGTGCCATTGGCCGTGGCGGGGGCGCTGGGCGTGGAGCTGCATCTGAGGTGCGTCCGCTAGTCCCGTGGCCGTCACCGCTTTTTGCGAGAGTGGTCTTGGGCCCCCCGCACGGATCCCCCCAGCCCACGGCGAACTTCCTCGATCTTCCCTCTCACATCACACCGCTCCGCTCAGCACAGAGCAGCTCCGCCCGGCTGAGAACCACCGTCCTCACCAGCTCCATAGTCATCATGGAGCAGCCCAACCTCGACAACCTCGACCTCTACTCGTTCGACCCGTCGTTCGACCCCAACCGCCAGTCCTACAACCAGTACCTCCAGCACCAGACGTGGCCGCTGCCGCTCTCGCCCGCCGCCATGAACAACTCCCACGACGGAAGCCAGCAGCAGCCTCACGACCACCAGCGACGCGTCAACACCGTGGCCGCCGCCCCCGCCCAGGGCAACAATGTCCCCGTGTCTGCGTCCAGTGCAATCGCGCCCCTCCAGACCACCGGCCTCGGCAGCTTTGCCATGCCTGCCGCCAACAACCCCATGCTGGCCGACTGGATCACGCTGGCCTCGAATGCCGCCCTCACCCAGAGCGCCTACGCCAACCCGCTCGCCATGAACGACCAGGACTTCAACGCCACCTTTGGCGGTCCGCTCCAGACCTCGCCCATCCACGACTTGGGCATGTTGATGCCAATGCCCGCTCCCTCCAACTTCGCCGGACTCATGACTACTACCTCTATGGAGATGGCTCAGCAGATGGTGTCCGCCCCCTCCATGGGAATGACCCACTGGCAGCACGAGTTCTCCGGACCGGGCTTCCCCACCCAGGACTTTCCCACCCCCCCTAGCGCTGGGTCAAATAGCGTGGGTACCGGCTCGCCGACGGAGCAGTGGCTCGGCTTCGATGCCAGGTCGCTCTCCGGCAGCGAGGGCTGGACCACCATCGAATATCCCCAGCGCAACTCGTACGACTTCTCCGATGTTACCAACACCATCTCCAACCCCGCCCAGAACCTACACATCCGCACCGGCTCCGGTTCGTCGCAACAGTCAGACGTGCCGCCGTCGGCCCACTCCATCAGCAGCTTCGAAGAGATTCCCTTCCCCATGCACTCGCCCCAGTCGGAAGCCGAGAACAGCCTGGAGCACGTCCACTCACATACGCACTCCAACAACTGTCATGGACTCCCCATGGATCATCACGACTACAGCAACTACATCTCGCCCACTCAATCGGTCAGTCCGCCCATGGCCCGTATCGAGCCTGTCGTCATCAAACAGACAGGGTCCAGCTCGTCGTCGCCCGGTTCCTCAGTGATAAGCTCACCACCAGCTCGACGGAGAAAGTCGCCCACGGGAGCCACGCCCGCCGGAGCCAAGCCTGCCAAAACCATTGTGAAGAAAACACCCGCTCACTCCACCAAGAAGGACGTCCAGGGCGAGAAGCGTGTCGGCAGGCGGCGAGGGCCTCTGCGGCCGGACCAGCGACAGCAGGCACATGAGATCCGCAAGCTACGCGCCTGCCTGAGGTGCAAGTTCCTGAAGAAGACGTGCGACAAGGGCGACCCGTGTGGTGGCTGCCAGCCATCCCACGCCCGTCTGTGGCAGGTCCCGTGTACGCGCATCGACATCAAGGACATCAACTACTTCATGAAGGACTGGAAGGCCGACTATGAGCGTCACGTCAGCCTTGGTTTCTCCATCGGCAACATCAAGGGCTTTTCGCCCCACGAGCGTCCCATCTACATCACCCACGGCTACGGCCACTATCTCCCCATCATGGCCCGCGAGGTCTACGTTCGTGACGAGAAGTGCTTTGGCGTTGACTGGTGCGAGTCGCTTACCGGAATCAACTTCCAGATGAACACCGCCAAGCTCTCTGCTGGCATGGAGGGTATCTCACGAAGCATGCTCTCGGACTACCTCGACCGCCACATCGACAGCGGCTTCGAGGAGTTCGTCGACGAGTACTTCGAGGGTCTCTACTTTGTCACTGAGATCATCAAGACGGCCTACCGCTTCTACTGCCGAGAAAAGCTTCCCGTCATCCGCAAGGCCCTGAAGCTAGTCGTCGCGTACAACCTGACCCTCCATGTCACCATGGTTGAGGGTCTCGGTGGCGAGGAAGAAGCCCCCCTCGGCAAGGTCGAGGACTCAAAGTCCAAGTTCTGCGGCAAGACCATCGCTCCCGTCATGATCAACTTTCAGGTCAAGTGTGCGCTGGCTGATATGTGGCGCGAGCTACAAAAGGATGTTCTAGAGGAGCTCTCAGCACTATACTCCTCCGTCTACAGCGGAGACAAGCTCAAGAACTGGCCGACCATCTTCATGCTCGCCGCCATTCTGCTTGCCGTCTGGGAGGAGATCCAATTCGACTGCCACTACCGGGTACCGGACCAAGCCGCAGTCAACAAGTTCTGCAATGATATGGAGTCGACACCCGTCGGCGTCATTGTTGGTCTCTTCTCGGCCATCTCGCAGAAGCTACCCGCCTTTACCGAGTGGGACACCCGGAAACACCACCATCTCCTCGCCTCGAATCCGGCGGTGTGCGATGCCATGACCGAGGTCCGTGCTCACGTTACTAAATACGGTAAGTCTGAAGCATCATCGGTTTTACCTAGCCCGAGACTAACTCAAGCCTGCAGAAACGTACTTGCGGTCAAGAAGCGACTGCAAATACGACCGAAGCGACTTCGACTCGCTGTCGAACAAGTTCCTCTCCAAGCTCGTCATCCGGGCTAACTAGGAACTTGTCTGACCGCCGATCCCTTCACTATCACTACCCTTCCTCATAATAGGCTGCTCATACTTACTACCTCCGTTCATACAAGCATCTTCAACCGCCCTCGACACCCGACTAGCCTACCGTTCACCGACTTACGATTCCACGTATTACGTGTCACAAGTCTGCCTGCAGACTACGACCACAATAACGGCTCACGACCCAAAAGTACGATGACGACTTCATTTTGTCAGATGCATTACATCCTTTATCGCTTTGATTCCCCGGCGTCTTCCGGATGCCAAGTTTACCAACGTGAATAATACGGGTCCCAACTATCCAACTGCTACCACATTCTTTTTGGCGACACCGGGTTTTTTCCTTTACGACGAGAGGTCATCATGACATGAAGTGACACACGACTTCATCTGTTATCTTTCCTTTCTTGTCCGGTTTTTGGAAGCTGTTGTCTTCCTAAGCTGGCTGTAGAGGAGTGCGAGATGGGACGCTGCATCCTACAACAAGCTTGTTGTGGGTGTATCATTACCTTGTCTCACTTGCTCTACTTTTTTCTTCTTTGTCTTCAATTTCCTTTTCATGATTGTGTTTTACTGGCATAGCGAGCAACCTGCTTTTTCACACCACATCATTTTCTCGGGTGCGGTGGCACTCTGGATGGCGGCTTTGCACCATTCCTCAGGAAAAGGCCTGACTTTTTCTCCTGCCACGAGCATGCTTACGATTGCATCATTATCATTCCTTCAACTGAAAGGCTTTTGCGAAAAGGCTCCACAGTTTCTAATGATTTTGGCTGCATGTGCTGGGCATCTTGTGGATATGTGGGGATTTTCATCTAGGCTTTTTTGCTTCTACCAAAAACCTTGATTTTGTACTTATGGATCTGGGAGAGTTCGATGGGATATCGACCTCGGATGTGGAAATGTGAATTGGAAGATTATACTTCATTCGCGCGTGTTTTTTGGTTCTGGGTGAATTGTACGTTTGACATTGTTCTCGAGCGCTTGGAACCGAGCGCTTCTTCCCAACAGCGTACGGGAAGATTCTGCGCTTCAGCAGACGGGGATCTACCGTGTGCGTTGCATGCCGATGACTGCATGCATGCTGAGTTGCGTCCAGGCTCCGATCCTCCCAGCCCCGACCAACCTCTCCGCGGCAACACTCCAGTATTCCTCCGTGCTGACCCCCAGACTCAATCCGCCGACCCAACCCCTCACTCCGCAGTCGCGTTTCATGCACAAGTCTACGCCCACGTCGTACCTCCTTCCCGATCCTACCAACACCCTCATCCTCACTCTGCGGGGTACCCCCGATATCTCGCACGTCGGTATATGAACTCGCGCGTTTATTATAGGATGTGCCGACCGGGCATGCCATTTATTCATCGTGTTTCAGCGCTCGCTGGCAAGTGGCGGGTTGGGATCTTCACCGCTTTCTCGTAGCGGACTTCGCGTTGTGGAGCGTGGACCGGGGTTGCGCTCGGGTTACGCGCTTGGGTCTAGCTTGCTTTGTGGTTTTGTGTTGCGGGGGTAGCATTGAAGGAGATCTTTTGGGTCTTGTTTGGAGGGAGGGCTTTGATGGTTTAGTTGTGTAGGAGTGCGGTGCGGTGCGGTCGGTTCTTTGGTGGCGTGGACGAATTGGGGGGTCGTGGGCGTGGTCGAGGGAGGTTCACTTCCGCTTCTACCCATCGTAGCATGGACAGTTGCGACTACTATGGATTGGAATCGGCACTAGAAATGTATACGTCGCTCGCGCGCTATATTGCTCAAGAGCGTCATTGATCTAGCTAGTTGAGATACTTGTTTATCTTTTGATCTATCCGGCATACATGTGTGCAGATACCGTTTCTTGCACCAACACTGGCTCCTCCCTTCACTATCGTAGGTTCGGAACCCCTTGTATAGACTGGACAGGAACAGTTTGTGCAAAAGGGAACCGCGATGATGGTGAGCACATCCATAGTGCGCATCTGCGGACGTTCTTACATCAGGGTTTGGCCTCAGACCGCAACACTTCTTCCGAACTTGGCTCATACTCCGCTCAGCATAGCACTACATGTCATAAGGAGATCAGACAGTGTGACTGTTTCAATACTGTGGAAGGTATTCGTGTGCTTGATACATATACCAAACACTTCTGAAATAGATCATGGATTACCACCGGGGCGTGTAGTACCAACGGTGAAATATTCTCCTATTCCACTTCCCGTAGTTACGACCTATACCAAGCAGGGGCGGTTCATTGTCTGTTCGTGCAAATAAGAACATTATAGCCCACGTGCAAGGTTGTATTTGCGCCGCGGCTTGAGCAGTTAGGAACGGCCGGAATGGAGAGAGAAAGAAAGAGAGAGATATGCAATTGAATCTCATCACGCTTGAAATTATTCTTGCATAATTTAGACTTTTCCCTCTGAGCTATGGTGATGTATGTCCACGGACGAGGTAGAACGGGGAGGAAGGGGTGTTTCCTTTTCTTTTGGAACAAGACAGCGGCAGCGCGTTTATCTTTCTTTTGAGTTTCTATTTGCGAGTTCAGCGAGTTCAGCGATTCTGTCAACTTTTGTAAGGAAAGGTGTCTCACAAAGAGTACGGAGGCTAGATATAGAGTCGACGACAGCCTGCATTTGTAGTGGGAGCGATCGTAACAACTATCTCATATTGAATGAGGAACATGCTACATACACATGAGCTAGAAGTTCAAAGGTTTCATGTTCCAGTGAATGCTCGAGTGTCCCTAGCAAGTAGAGAAGGAGCTATGGCACTCTTCCCGTACATTGTATTTTGCTATTGCCATGCAGAGCGAGTGGTTAAATGCATCGATAGGTCTTTTGAACCGTCTATCTGCCCTACACCCTTTTGATTACCTAAAAGCCCTGTCTCTCCTTCGGCACATACGCCTCCTCTAGGTACTTAGCATCCTCATCGCTCAACTTGAAGTGAATGTTCTCCACCGCCTGCTCAATCCTCTCCTTACTACCCAGCCCGATTATCGGCATCACGCCCTTCTTGATACACCACGCCGTCGCAATAGTCGCCATGCTGACATTGCTCTTCTTAGCGACTTCCTCGACACGCTCGATGATCTTCTTGTCCGTCTCGTTCTCGCGTTCGTACACGAGTCTGCTGACGGCGTTGTCGGTTGTGGAGCGCTTGGAGCTGCGGTCGGACCAGGGGCGTGTGAGGGCGCCGCGTGCGATGGGGGACCAGGGGATGAGGCCGACACCCGTGTCTTGGCAGTAGGGGATCTGGAGGTGGATGGGTTAGTGGTGAGGTGGATGCGGTTGGGGCTGGGTTCGAGACGTACCATTTCTCGCTCTTCCTCGCGGTAGATAAGATTGTAGTAGTTCTGCATGGAAACGAACTTGTGCCACCCGTTCTTCTCCGCGATATTCTGTAGCGTCTGGAATTCCCACGCCGCCATCTGTTCACTGTCAGCACCATCCCGCAATACCATATCATGTACTCACTGAACTCGCCCCAATATACCTAACCCAACCCTTCTCCACCACATCGTTCAATGCCTTCATGATCTCTTCGCGTGGCGTCTCCCGATCCAAACGATGGATCTGCAACACATCAATATACGTGCCCAGCCTTTCCACGCTCTTCTCTACCGCATCAAAGATATGCTTTCGGCTTAGTCCGACCTGGTTAACCATGCTTTCGTCGTTCACCGACGACACCGCGATTTGAGCGCCGGGAGTCTCCTCTTGGACGCCGAAGTAGCATTTCGAGAGGATGACGATTTTCGAGCGCGGGATGGAGTATTGCTTTAGCGCTTTGCCGATGATGCGCTCCGAGCGGCCGTGGGAGTAGATGTCTGCCTGGGAGTTGGGACGTCAGTGAGGAACTCGGTGGGAGAGTGAAAAGGGGTGCTAACCGTATCCCAAGTGTTGATGCCGCACTTGTAGGCGTGCTCGAGAAGCGGCAAGCTCTCGGCCTCGTTGAGAATCCACGGCTGCCACTCGTCGGTGCCGTAGCTCATAGCGCCCAAAATGACTTTTGAAACCTTAAGGCCGGTCTTGCCTAGGCTGCGGACTGTCAGTCTTGCTTTTCACCGCATGCTTCCCTCTCTCTTCTCCGCTTTGCTACTAGGAAACCTACTTGACGTATTCCATCTTCTTGTCCGCCATATTTGCAACTGTTATCCCTTAATCAAGGTAGTTCGCAGTTCGTCGTTGAAGTCGCAATCGCAGAGAATCTCGTTGAATAGCAGCTGTTGACAACAGAAGGCTCGTCGCGTTCCTCTTATAGCTTCTGGTACTGTGGATTTTCGCTCGTAGTTACGGACGGTTCGTAGTACGGTTCGCTCGTAGTTACGGTTCGCTCGTAGTTACGAAACAGAGAGTGGAAGTCTGTTGTGCTCTCATTGACTCGAGCTCTGGTGATCATGGAGTACAAAAATGGAGCTTAGGCGGGGATAGCATATGTCCGGTCATGGTTGCGTCAATAGCGGGGCCGTGACGTGCTTTCCCCTAAGGAATCGGAGGCGAGCGGAATCGTCAGATCGACGCTGGAGCACCGAGAAGGCTAATGGTGGACAACATGGTGTTGCGGTGGAATCGTGTTGGTCAAGATGTAAAGTAAAAGTACATTCCCGCAAGCTGCGTGACATTACTAACACTAAAAGGTTAGCGCTTACCCACAGCAGCCTTGCTCTCCGTGCACGAGAGTCGGACATCACAAGCGCCAAGATGGAACAGTAATTATTTGAGAGTGTATCTCAGCCCGTAGGCATGCTTATTGCATTGTAGGCCGTATCGACCATGAACCTATAGAAATATCATACCCGCATACCCGGCCCTGTGCCGTGACCATGCCATAAACGCCATCCCATGAGATTCGCCAAACCATCAGTCGCCTACTGGCCTCCACGGAGACGGAGCACCAAGTGCAGCGTAGACTCCTTCTGGATGTTGTAGTCGGAGAGCGTGCGGCCGTCTTCCAATTGCTTGCCGGCGAAGATCAGACGCTGCTGGTCCGGAGGAATACCTTCCTTATCCTGGATCTTGCTCTTGACGTTGTCGATCGTGTCGCTGGATTCAACCTCGAGCGTGATGGTTTTGCCGGTGAGAGTCTTGACGAAGATCTGCATGCCGCCACGGAGACGGAGCACCAAGTGAAGGGTAGATTCCTTCTGGATGTTGTAATCGCTCAGGGTACGTCCGTCCTCGAGCTGCTTGCCGGCGAAAATGAGACGCTGCTGATCCGGAGGAATACCTTCCTTGTCCTGGATCTTCGACTTCACGTTGTCGATCGTGTCGCTAGACTCAACCTCGAGCGTGATGGTCTTGCCGGTTAGGGTCTTGACGAAGATCTGCATTCCACCACGGAGACGGAGCACCAAGTGGAGGGTAGATTCCTTCTGGATATTGTAGTCGCTCAAAGTGCGTCCGTCCTCGAGCTGCTTGCCGGCGAAAATGAGACGCTGCTGATCCGGAGGAATACCTTCCTTGTCCTGAATCTTTGACTTCACGTTATCGATGGTATCCGACGACTCGACTTCGAGCGTGATGGTCTTTCCGGTGAGGGTCTTGACGAAGATTTGCATACCGCCACGAAGACGGAGGACGAGATGAAGGGTAGATTCCTTCTGAATGTTGTAATCGGACAAAGTACGGCCATCCTCGAGCTGCTTGCCGGCGAAGATCAAGCGCTGCTGATCCGGCGGGATACCCTCCTTGTCCTGAATCTTTGACTTGACGTTGTCAATGGTGTCTGACGACTCCACCTCGAGGGTGATGGTCTTGCCGGTGACTGGTGATGATGTCAGCACAAAGCCCGGATGGCGCAAAGGTGAGGTGGCGACTTACGGGTCTTGACGAAGATCTGCATTCCACCGCGCAGGCGCAACACAAGGTGCAGTGTCGACTCCTTCTGGATATTGTAGTCGGAGAGCGTACGGCCATCCTCGAGCTGCTTGCCGGCGAAGATCAAGCGCTGCTGGTCCGGCGGGATGCCCTCCTTGTCCTGGATCTTGGACTTGACATTGTCGATGGTATCGGAGGACTCGACCTCAAGGGTGATGGTCTTGCCGGTGACTGCGGACTGTTAGCGACTGCGGCGCGGCTGGGTGGCGACGAGGCTACTTACGGGTCTTTACGAAGATCTGCATGGTGTTGGTGTGTTGGGGTGTGCTGTAGAAGGTGTGTGGTGTGTATGCCCTGGGTGGGAGTGCGGTAGTCGGGTGCTGTAGGAGAGCTGGAGTGTAGTGTAGTGTAGGTCAGGACACAGAGGCGCGGGAGGGGTTTATATGGGGAGGGCGCAGGCGGCAAGCTGGGGCTGTGACGCTCAGAGGTGGTGAGTAATGGCGACAGGCGGCCCGTGCACCCATGCAATCAGGGCCGCAGCGCACGAGAAGCTTCGAGACACAAGGCAGCCGCTCGCTCTCACGCAAACTCTGCCGCGTCAACGGGGCCATGCTCGCATTTGCAGCGGGAACGTCGTTTCTTTGCGCTGCGTTGCCCGTCGACCTTCACTCGTCGCCACCGCGAGGCGAGCACTGAGAGATGCAGCTCCCCCGCCTCCGCGCTATCGGCAGGCGGGTCCACCAGGCCTGGGCCATGTGATGGCCCTTATCGCCCATCACCAAGGCTCGGCCGGATCCGTCTTCCAACCACCAGGCCAGCTTCGCGATCCCACGAAACGGACTGCCGACATCGGGAAACACCTGCAACTTGCTGACTGTTGGATGAGTCAAGGACGCGTCTCGATTGCGGACGCTGAATGTGCGCGCCACCGCAAGAACCATCAAAGTCAAGCTATGTAGGTGCGCACGGCGAGCGCACGGCGGACCTCGTGTCGCCTCGTAATGAGGCGACAACCATGATGTCACTACAGCGCCCGTCTGACGCTGCGCTTCATGGCACCTCTAGCACTAATACCGCAGGAACTCCAACCTCCTGCTCCTACTTTCCCCTCCTGTAGAAGCCCCAGACGGTGCAACGACCGCAATGCCGCCCTTCACTGCTCCGACGCTGACGGCCACAATCTGCACGCTCGAGCACCGCGCTTGGACGGCTCTCTGCGAGAGCGGCTCCGCCCTTCTCCCGCTCCTCTCGTCGAACCCCGTCATGATCTTTCCAGGCGACAATCTCTTCACTGGGACCTCCTCTCCGACCGTCCATGACATGCTGCGAGACCCAGCCTTTAGGCCCTGGAAGTCTTACAGCCTGAGCCACGACAAGTCGTTGCGCTGGGCGACAGCAGCGCCCTGGTATACTATCGTGTGGAGGCGATTAGGGACGACACCGCGTTTCGGGCTATCTGCTCTAGCGCTTGGGTGCAGGAAAATGGGCAGTGGAAGATGGCGAGCCACCAGCAGACGCTGATCTGAAGGTGGAAGCAGGCGTTTGGTACACGAAGGCACAGGGAGACAATCTGCCATATATTTGGGACACATACGAGTTGCTTCTTGTCGCGGTTGACGAGAGATTTCACGACGACATGACGCGCAGAGAGGATTGCAAAGAGGTATACGAAAGCGTCCGCATTCTAGACAAAGGCAACACTGAATGCTCAAACAATCAGGAGGTTCAGCTACCACGTGCAAACTCGCCGGCGAGTACCGGCGAGGCATCTTGATCATCTTTATGGAAACATGGGCTTCTTCCGAACAATAACATCATCCAAACCACAAACCATACATAAATTGCGAGCATTCCCGAAAACCCTTGCTTCAAGACCGGGAAAGAAGCAAGCACATGCTCCATAGGGCTCGAATCTCCACAAAATAACCGCTAACGACCATTTTCTGTGACGTAGACGATGTGATCGCGTACCTTGGAACGAACGCGAGCAGTTTTTGCGGTTCAGCCGTGCTTGCGACCCCAGAGATCCGTTCGAGAGGAATAACATGAAAAGAGCGTTTGCGCGCTCTACCTTTAAAACTTACACGAGAATGAATTATGCTGCTGCGCTCCGCTCTGGGCAACGTGCGACGCAACCTAACGTCAGGACAATCGCAAGCTCGACTTCGCAAGCCGAACAACAACCGCCAACCCGGCATCCAAGGGGAATGGCAGACCGCCAACCAGAACCGCATCCAGGACCAAACCCAGAAGCAATGAAGTACGCACTCCCACGCGAAACCGCCAAAGCGACCACCCACACCCGACAAGACCCCGCCACCCACAATAAGAGCAACACCCCCAGACCAACATCACCGACCAACAAATTCCACCGCCCAAACACAACCCAAAACGAAGACTCGGTCTACATACTCACCCTAAACCTCACCCCCTCCCTATCCGTCCCAATGAACCAAATGCGGCAAACCTACTTCCCCAAAACCCGCAACGTTACCCCCGCCCACATAACCCTCTTCCATGCCCTCCCTTCCTCCCAACTCCCCACCATCCAGTCCGATCTATCCACCATCACGTCCACTACACGTCCCTACCACGTCTCTACCGGCCGCCCCTTCCGCATGCGTAAAGGCGTAGCTGTACGTCTCGATTCCGGCGCTGAATGCTCGGAGCAATTTCGCGAGGAGCTAAGGGAACGCTGGGCAGGGTGTTTGAGCGAGCAGGATCGCAGGACGTGGTCGCCGCACTGGACGGTCATGAACAAGGTTGATGATGAAGGGGAGGTGGAGAGAGCGTTTGGGACCATAAGGAGGGTGCTTTTTGAGGAGAGTCAATATGGGAGGGCGGAGGGGGTCACGCTTTGGAGGTATTTGCCTGGGGGGAGGTGGAAGGAGGTTAGGGAATATGAGTTTCAGAGTGGGAGGACGCCGAATGAGGGGAAGGAGGGTGGAGAGGGGGTTTTTGATTTGAAGGGGGAGGGAAGTAGGAGAGAGTTGAGAAGCCCTGAGGCGTTGAAAAAAGCTGGGAGTAAGGTCGTGGGAGCTTTGAAGTCGGTTACGGGGAAGAAGGCGGTTGGGCGGGAGCAGGATGGTGGGAAGGCGAAAGGGGGGCCGGGACAGGAGTAGAGATATCTAAGAAATGATGCCCGGAAATGGGGGTGTGTAGCAATAGAAATGTTCAGGGTAGATGTAGTGCTGAAAGTTCGGAACGAAGCGTCTTAGATCTGCTCGAAGCCTGCAAAATGCTGTAGGAATGTATCCTGTCGTGGATACAAGTAGACTTAGTGAGATGATAGTACGACGGCTCTAAAAACACATGAATACTTCAATCGTGATGGTGGCCTGAGGTGCAAATTCGATATTCGCCACGTAGTCAAGAATAGTACCCACCGCAGCATCCGTTTGCTGACAGTTGCGCTAGTACGCCGGTGTTGGCTTGAACCCATAATAAGTAGCCGCATTAGGAAGCATAAGGCTGCGTAGTAGCCGACTTCTGCCGCATAGTGAAGCTATTCAGAAGGCGTTAGCGCTCTGTGTTCGACGCTCTGAATGCTGTTGCCGGTATAGGTAGTTGATTCCTGAGTGAAGCTTGTATAGGCGAATGGAACAGTGCGGAGCTTGTGCGATGGGTTGAACGACAGACCAAATCTACGTGCGTCTCATACTGTGCGGAAAGATGGGATGGTAGAACGCGCGGGATCTGAAAGTAATGAATGTGCTGCATGTGTAGTGAACTGCAAAGCTGAAAAAGAATGGCGTGCTGCTTCAACGATGTCTAAGCAAGGTTCCATCGCAGGGTGCTCGAAACGCCATCTGGCCTATGTAAAGCCGCATTGACGCATCGTGAAGGCGTGCGCAAGAATGAGTTGCCACGCAGTCCTCTCCGCACCGTGATGTAGATGCATAGCTGTGCAACTTGGTTACAGTCGGGTGGACTCGGAAGGGATGTCAAATAAAACGATGAAACGACGACGGCCCGTTTGTCTCCCCACAAAAGGGATCATGTGTGCGGCGGGAGGATTAAATTGGATGAGGCGTTTACCGGGCCTTCTCGCAGGACGAAGCCACAGCCAGCCATCGTGACGGGCAGAAACTGGCCAATTTCGCCTCTGCGCAGGGTCCCGGCAGTATCGTGGGCATCCCACGTGGGCCAGGCCGCGAGTAAGGCGGTGAATGAGGCCAGGAGACATTGGGATGTGTCGCTTGTACCCGCGAAAGGGTAGGTTGCTCCGCGTGATACTGTGCATCCAATGGGCAGCGAGCCGGCGCGCGAATCAATACGATGTAACTCCAAGCAGCGCCGGTCACGATCGAATTAGAATTAGAACATCAGCGCGAGGTGATAGTCGCAAGGGGCTGAGTTAGGGCGTGGTCAAGGGATGGGATGGTCAGGGAAAGGGGGCATGTGTGGTGGGCTTGGCGAGACCCTGCCCAGGGTTGGGAGCTCAAGCGGCTCAATTCCATATAACCAGCTCTCCTCCACCATGCCCGCTCTTTGCTCCTTGAGGATATTCGCTTGCACTGCATACCGCATACCTGTGTTTGAATCGAGATCACGCATCTGTCCGCTCGCTTGCATCTGTCCATTGAAGACTTCCCCGCAGTCTTTCAGTCTTGACACGTTTTCTCCCCCCACCGTCAACCGCTCAACACCACCACCGCCGCCATGAAAGGTTCGTACACGCATGTGTTTTCACGCTACAATTGACTGACGACAATGCAGCTATCATTCTCGTTGGAGGGTTTGGAACCCGTCTTCGCCCTCTTGTATGTTGTCCCCCGCCCCCACCGCTCATGCAACCCCCCCGCAGGCCTGCACATTCCAAAACTCCAGCTCTAACCATACGCAGACCCTCACCTACCCGAAGCCGCTCGTCGAGTTCGCCAACAAGCCCATGATCCAGCACCAGATCGAGGCCCTTGCCGGCGCCGGCGTTACGGATATCGTGCTGGCTGTCAACTACAGGCCAGAGGTGATGGCTGAGGCCCTCAAGAGCGTGCGTATGCTCCAATGGCACTGCATCTGCAGCACTGACGTTTGGAATAGTACGAGAAGCAATACAACGTGACGATCACATTCTCCCTCGAGACCGAGCCTCTGGGCACCGCCGGCCCGCTTAAGCTCGCCGAGAAGATTTTGGGCAAGGATGAGACGCCTTTCTTCGTGCTCAACGCCGACGTCACCTGCGAATACCCCTTCAAGCAGCTCGCCGAGTTCCACAAGCAGCACGGTGAGGAGGGCACAATCGTGGTCACCAAGGTGGAGGAGCCGTCCAAGTACGGTGTTGTTGTACACAAGCCCAGCCACCCCTCGCGGATAGACCGTTTTGTTGAGAAGCCCGTCGAGTTTGTGGGCAACCGCATCAACGCTGGCATCTACATCCTGAACCCTAGCGTGCTCGACCGCATCGAGCTCCGTCCCACCTCGATCGAGCAGGAGACCTTCCCCGCGATCTGCAAGGACGGCCAGCTACACTCGTTCGATTTGGAGGGTTTCTGGATGGACGTCGGACAGCCCAAGGACTTCCTCACGGGCACCTGCCTCTACCTCTCGTCATTGACTCGCAACGGCTCGAAGCTGCTGACCTCGGCCACGGAACCTTACGTACACGGCGGCAACGTCCTGATCGACCCGTCAGCCAAGATTGGCAAGAACTGCCGTATTGGCCCCAACGTCACCGTTGGTCCCAACGTGGTCATCGGGGACGGTGTGCGTCTGCAGCGATGCGTGCTGCTTAAGAACAGCCGTGTCAAGGACCACGCGTGGATCAAGTCGAGCATAGTGGGCTGGAACAGCACCGTGGGCAAGTGGGCGCGCTTGGAGAACGTCACCGTTTTGGGTGACGACGTTACCATTGGCGACGAGGTCTACGTCAACGGCGGCTCCGTACTACCGCACAAGACGATCAAGACGAACGTTGACAGTAAGTCAATTCTGAGCACGTTAATTACTGTGGCATCTGCTAACCATCTTAGTACCTTCCATCATCATGTAAACGCCACCTCCAAATCTCCCCCTGCGACCAGGCGTGACCAGCACAATGCTTCTTACACCTTTTAATTCTCGTGCAATTTCTTGTATATCTTGCGTCTGCACCCGTTGCATCTTTCAATGGTACTTGCGTAGATTCCAGTATGTTTTCATGGAGTATGTGTTCTTATTTCTCTACTCGGCGGTCTATTAAAAGCGGGCGGGTTGGGCATCATTTGTTCGCGAGCTGCCAGCGGATGGCTTTGTCATGGGCTTGGGCGGATAGGCTGGGACAGTGAAGATAAGAGAGAAGAGCGAGAGAGTTTGGCTTGGGATATATATACCCGGTTAGGTATGAATCTCAGAGTCTGAAGACTATTTGTGTTGCTTTGGGGTTTCTTGTGATGAATGCTTGTCTAAGATTGGGTAGGTCGATATGGGCATGTCTATCTCACGCGACATCCATCCAGATTGTTTGAAGGTAAACTTAAGAAGGCGATGATCCTTACCACCCTCAGATGGTGGAAATTGACCTTACTTCCTCATCGGCCCTCTCGCGGGCGCCGGAACAAGTCCATAGGCAGATATGCTTTAGGATTTCGATAGAGCAGGGCAGACAGGGTCGTGGCAAGCCTAGTAGGCCTTTTGGAGACATCGAGCATATCTCCCTTGAGCTGCAATCTTTGACGGCCGAGCTGCAAAATACGTTAGAGCGCCATTTTTCTTTTACGCACGGCGGGGTGCCGACAACAGGCATTAAAGTCAAAGGCCTCAACGAGAAATCTTGGTGGTTGAGGCTTCTGGTGGTTGCGGAAGACATGTGAAGAATGAGTGCTTTTTGTCAGCGCTGGGAGGAGTGGTAGTGGAAGACATGGCCCATGATGTTTGTCCGATTTTGTGTTCGTGAGAACTAGATATTTGCGAAAGCCATGAAGTTAGCTGAAACCCTCTTTTGTCTACTAGGGAAGGGGCCGGCGAGGGAGCACATACCATAGTCTTCAAAGGCGTCTGTCGTCGGTGGTGTGAGATGGAGGAAGTGCAAGAGATGCAGTTCGAGGAAGAGGAGGAGGCAGAGCTACATCATTTGTTTGCCGAACGATTTTTGGTGTCTCGGCCAAGAGAACACATGCACATCGTCGTTATCCGGTTTCTGGCTCCATAACATGCGTACTACACATTTGGGGTTCTGAAGCGAGGATGACGGGACGAGCAGACAGTTTCTGTGGCGCTGTTTTGATTGGAAGGGAAGGGCGAGACTACACGGAGTCGAGGAACGCTTATTAGTCGAAATCGGTGTGGAGGAAGCGGTTCTCTCATGCATATTCCGCGTGCGAATTTGGACGAAGTGGTGCTGCTATTGTCGGATGTGCAGCATGGAGAGCATGGGCGACAACTCTAAGGCTCTAGACAGTCCTAGTCAGCAACATCTGTTTCGGACTGTTGGTATATGTGAGCGCGGAGGAACGGGAAGGTCTATGGATTATTCGCCTATTTTTCTTTGAAGCCGGAGCGCACGGGAGCGGCAGCAACATACTTTTCTCGTTTGCGAGCTTTTCTTAATGCATCTAGGACGTCGTTGACAGACGAACATGCAATTTCCAGATAACAATTTTTAAGAGGGACAGAGTATTCCATGTCGTCTTAAGGGGAGGAGAGGAGGAGTCGGCGCATGATTGTCATTGGTTATTGGGTGTATAACTGGATATTGCGTTTTCGTCGGTCATTCAAGTTTAGCTAGAGTTTGGAGTGTGTCGTCTTCCGGAGAGTATTATAGCGAGCGTAGGGGCGAAATCTTGGCCGATCGCAAGGAGCAAGGCCTGCGAAACATGTAAGCCATCGATTGACATTTGAAAACGAGAATCATGATCGCCTAGCGTAGTCTTGAGAAAGTGGGCGGAAAACTCCATGCTAGCTACCTGATAATCCCTTGGTAGTCGAGAAAACGGCTAGCCAAGGATATAGCGGTTGTACCGGGGTACCATGGAGGTGAAGAGAGGGAGAACCGGATGATATATTGGAGCGGGGACTTGCCGTGCTTTGGACCGGGCCCACTACCAAGGAACATATTGCAAGGACATTGAAGTCTGTAGTTTGCAGATTAACAGAGAGCACCGCCGTGAAGTTGGCTCAATCAACCTTGATTTTGTATGTGAACGTGCTTGGTACTGAAGGGTGAGCTCGAGCAGCAGGTTCAGGCATGGATGAAAGCGATGCAAACTTAGTGAAGGATAGCAAATGAAAGACGACCCAGTATTTCTGATAAAGATTGTACGCGGTTCTGCGAGCCGGCGCATCGAGATATTCGTTACTGTTTTTGGAACCAACAAGCCACGCTGAGAATTTATTTCGGCTCTTTGGAGTCTGGCAAGTGACACGCGTATATTGATCGGCGACGGTGACGGGGTTTTAGTAGTAGAACGTGCTCTGTGAACCATGTGTCATGTCCACTATAACTTTGTGCCATGCGGAGTAAGGCACTGAGAGTAGGGAGAACTACAGTAGTCATGTGCCAGGCGTGTTTTGAGTTTTGGTCACCTCAGTTCCGAGAGAACATGTCTGAGGCACAGCGTGATTGTGGCGTCGTGGACCGCTTGCAGTTTTTGGAAGTGCGGGAGGAGACTTTCAAACGCGCTCTCGTCGAAATAGAAGCTTCCCTTCCAATTGGAGCGGCCTCTAGCCAACGCTCATGACTGTGTACCATGAGTGTTTAGAGTCCGCAAGCAAATACGATCGTCAGACCCTTTGGGCAGACAATTGAAGCACTGCCGGGTACACGCTACGCGCTACATGTGCTGGCTCGAGCAAGATCCAAGGCTTCTCAACGCGGTTCGAGCACGTGAGAATCTTAAAGACTAACTTCGGATTGTATTGGAGTCTGCAGGGGCTTGTGCATCTATAGGGTATGTCATCTGAGATGGCCGAGCGCCTAAACACTTACCCAGCTTTATGGTCACCTTTCTTTCCCAAGGGCTTCCGCCAACTAGAAATGTGGCGTTCTCGTGCGATCTCGTCATACATTAGCTGAGATGTCGTGGAAAGCACTAATAATCCATCATGTCGCCGCAGACGCGAAGTTCAGCGTAAACGGTTAAGATTCGCGATACGCAGGTCGCTCGCTTCGTCCCCTGTCGTCTTCCAAGGCCTCGGCGGGATCCGCGGAGATGATCCATCTTGATACATGATCTTCGACGGCATTCATCGCAGGTGTCTTGGACGTTTTAGGGAATGAGGACGAACCGGCGTGCTAAACCCAACGGCGCCCGTTTGGCCGCAGAAGACAAGGGGATGAAGCAGTACCGCGATAGTACCAAGAGACGGCGTAATACCGCATCACAGTGCCACGCGCTCGGCGCGTCTCGCAACAACGAATTAAGCATGTCCTCGTCGAGAGGCATTCGCGCGGGTTGGCGCGGGTTAATTGAAGCTCTCGGTATTCCTCAGCCCTCATCTGGATGACCTGCTGCGGAAATGTGGGCGAAAGTGCCCCTCACCATGGTTGCTTCTTCTCGTCGCTGGTATGCGCCAAACCAAGCGTACGCAGACGAACTAAGTGACATACATATATATGCCTCAAACCGACCGTAAATGAAGGGTGATGCAACGGTCTCGGTTTGGCATTGTGCACACGTACTGGTTGCTCCCGTGCCCCCAGGGAGGTAATCGAGAAGCTGCACCCTGTCAGCCGTCGGATAAGGGGGCCATCATGCTGCATATTCGGCCTCCTACTTATGTCACCTCCCTTCTCTTGCTCATCCCCTCTGTTATCATTACGCTGCGAGTCTTAGAGGCAAGGAAGAAGAAGATTGAAGAAAAGAAACGAACAGGAAAGAAGAGAGATCGACGCGCTATCCTCAAAATGAGCGGTTTCGCAGGTACGTGCCAAGCTACCTTCCTTACCACCATCACAAGGACACGTCGAGAGATGGCCGAACGATACGGAATCGATGTGCAATCAGAAGCATCGCAAGCTGAGGCAGGGTGCGCCTTCTTATACCTGCGTCCGCGCGACGGCCCGCCCCAGCGCGATCTCCACTGCCATCCCTCAGCCAAGCTCAGTTTTCAGGGATGAGCCCCAGCTAACAGCAGACCTCACCTGATTATTAGACCCCATCGACCGCATCGTTGCCGGCAACCGCGTCTTCGCCCAGCGCTCGGTCGAGAAAAACCCGAACACCTTCGAAGAGCTCACAAAGGGCCAGTGGCCCGAAGTGCTCTGGATTGGCTGTGCAGATAGCCGCGTCCCTGAGACGACCATCTGTCGCTGCGAGCCCGGCGACATCTTCGTGCACAGGAACATTGCCAATTGTGTTCACGAAGATGACATCAGCGCCGCGTCTGTCGTCGAGTATGCTGTGACGCATCTAAAAGTCAACAAGGTGGTTGTATGCGGGCATACCAAGTGCGGAGGCGCCAATGCTGCCTTGAGCGACGCGGACCTGGGCCAAACGCTGAACACATGGCTGCACCCCGTGCGAGAGTAAGTCTGACTGATATCCTGACAAACTGTCTCGACGTTGTTCTTGGTGTGGAGATGCTCACGCTAATACGTCCACTAGACTGCGCCGAAAACACAAGGCTGAGCTAGAGAAGCTGCCCGACGACGACGCCCGTGTCTCTCGCGTCGCAGAGCTCAATGTACAACAGGCCATTGACGTGCTGGAGCAGCATCCGGCTGTGAAGAAGGCCATTGCAAGTCGCGGTCTCACGCTACATGGCATGATATACGATCTTGGAGCAGGACAGCTACGGTTGCTGGAGTCGTCGGGCGGAAAGACAAGCAAAAGCAACGGGCTATGGAGTCCGAACAACTAAATCGTAAAAGAGCTTAGGATATAATGCGCAGGTCCTGAACGCGTTGAGTTAGCGAAGGTGTTCTTGGTGTTGGTGTGCTGACGGCGCAGGTATGTCGCGCCGTGGATCTAGAGTATTGCGATAGAAAGTATTCACGTGCGACGCGCTGTTTATAAATCACATGGTCACTAGCATGGTTCACAGTCCTCTGTAATTCCTTCTGCTTCGATTACTTTACGAGTCTGTTGGCAATGACGTAGCCGGGGTCGAGATTGAATTGGGAATCATCAACTGGTAAGCGCGGACTTTACGGACAACCGAAAGCTGGGTCAGCGGACCGCGCGGTGCCGGACATCGTTCGGTCTTGTAGGTAGGTGGTAGGAGCCAGATAAGAACAACATATAACTGAACGGTTGCGCAGACTTTTCTGGGTATCCACAATACTCAGACGCCAAACTACGGCCACTTTGCTCGACCCCTCCAACACACAATCTCCCAATCGACCAACCTCGCAAAGAATTCTTCTTCATTCACGTCGCAACTTTTCCTCACCTCAACCGTTAAAAACAACTCCCAGTCCGCCAAAGTCTACCTCTTCGACGAGACCGCTGTCTTTTTAGGCTCTCCAACTTCCTCTCGAACAATGCTCTCCCCGCTCCAACGTCTGCGCCAGGAAGAGGCCCCGCAAGAACCTTCAAAACAGCCTCGCAAATTCTTTCTCGGCAGCACAGAGCCAAAATTGGAAAATACGATGGGATTGGCGCCGCTGTTAACTCCGCTCCCGCTTACGGCGGCTGTGTCTAAACCGTCAATTGTGTAGGCGCGTGGCAGTGCGATGGGGTTGAATTTTTTGGCGTTAAATTTTTGAATGAAGAGATTCTTCGAAGCGAAGAGGTTGACCAAGGATTTGAAAGGAAGAGGTTGACCAAGGATTTGAAAGGAAGGGGTTGATCAAGGATTTGGAAGGAAGAGGTTGATCAAGGTTTTGAAAGGAAAAGGTGTCATGAGCTGTCAAGCCAAAGATTGGGGCTTATGTTAGGGGGGCGTTCTGAAGTGTGCTAGAGGACATGATGATATGGGGGGCGTTATTGGGGTTGCATTTTAGTCTCATGCGCGTGGTCATGAATTCGAAGAGCCTGATGTAGTCTGCTGTGCGGAATTACAACTGTTCAATCTATTGCACTATCTAGGTTCCACGAGTCCCACTATGCTCCTAAACCCAGGTCCTCCAGCGCGGACCTCTAGCGCACCCTTACGGCCAAGCCCCGCACCCTCCCAGAACTGCTGGAGCAGTTTAACTATTGCGTAGTGGCGAACTCGCTGTCCTCGACTCGCTCAAGGCCATCGCTGCGTCGGACCTCACTACTAGCCGGTGGATCCTCAAGAGTCAGGAAACAGTCCGGTCCAACACTTGGCACCATCTGGTACGCGATGCGACGGGACCAAGATATGCTGGAGATTTGAAGCAGCTACTGGAGCTTTACTTTAATCACCTACTTTCATTTGCTTTTCAACCAGAATACAGTTTCTCCTTAAGTGCTTTACTACTGCTCCCTCCAAATCGGATGCTGATACAGCCAACCTCCTTGCGAGCCTCTTACACACTTCTCCGTGTTCAATTCCACACTCCACCATATATCTTCGCTTTTTCCTCTATCCTGCCACTCATCATTGTTTAACACAATCCACAACATCACCCTACCTTATTCTTTGGCCCAGATGGTCTCCAATGTGTAGACAACCCTGGTTGTCTCGTTATGCACTTCAGCTTCGCGTGCCTTCCTCTTCCTCCGATGTAGAGCTCGTGACCATATCGTGATACTTAGACGTGTACTGTTCACCGAGAGCTCATGCAAATCTTCCGCACACCACGCTGCGACACCGCGCGCGCAAGGCTACAAATCGGGATGGAGACGTGGTGGAAAAGTCGCGTTTGAGATAGCTATCCACTTAAGGGCCGTACCTTGCGTTCAGGGATAGGGTAACCTGCTTTGGTACGGTCCCGTCGTGCGAGCGGATCATGACACCTTCTGGGAGGTACTCAGCTTCGCATCGATCGTTGGGAACGGACAGGCCGCAGTGACCTAGCCAGAGGATGTCCCAGTCATCTACGTACGGAGACCCTTGTGGCGACAAAATGGCGACACGGCTTTCGTATGCCAACTCTATACTGTGGAAGCTGGCATCGGTATCCTGGAATGACGGGTGGGGGTAAACGTGTCTGTGAGAGCGAACCAGTGGTCTATTCCGTCATGAAGCCTTTCTAACAAAGATCGAGAATATCTTGTATCTATACCACTCAGCTCTTTTCCTAATTAGCAGAGGTTGGACTGACATTCGGACTGTCGTTCCAAACGCTGCCATGTAACATCCTCTAGCACCAGCGACGTGCCTGGATCTTGCTCCATAACAGCTTGTATAGCGTCGAGGTGTGATTTCCAACTCCCTTCAGCTACATTTCATGCTGAAACTTAGCGTTAGCCTCGGGATTGGTTTAGGCGGCTTGATTATGCTCCTCTCCGGTGTCGTGATTGGGCCCTACATCGTTGCAAAATTGCGCGGCCATCCGCGAACGCGATCTCCGTGAGCGAAAAGCAGCCACCAAATTCGGCGCTGGAGGAAGCAGCACCACAAAATGGAGCAGACGTTCCGTATCATGTATGGCCTGTCGAGCTGCCGCATATGGAGCTGGGCGTCCGGCACGAGCTCATCGGACGTGGTCTTGGGTCACGATGTGCGAGATCGTAGCATTAGTATTCGATTTAATTTCCGACGGTGTCAGTGTTGCGGAGTCAGGCTGGCCCCCAATATCAAGGCAGCAACGTTGCCCGATATGGATGTTGACTTAGCGCATGTTGTCAGCAAATCAGAAACGAATTGAATTTAGCCATCCACACGTGCAGTGATGTTTAGTTCAGCCTTACCTCAATACAATGAATGTCTAGTTCGCCTTCTCCGCAAACCTGCAGAAGGCTTCTCCATCTCAGCCTCGCGACCCGAAAAGCATGGAAGAAAACGCCCCTTCTGGACCCTCTGTTGAGCAGACACTACCACCGAAGCAAATATCCACGCTCTACAAAACCTGCCAGCTTCCGCCAGCTTCAAAATGTATCCGTGTTCTCGACATCCTTCCAGTTGCCGTCTCAGCCTCAAATGACGCCGACATCATTGAAAGCAAACTCCGCATCGTTGATCTCGAAAGCTCTCCGAAGTTTACAGCATTGTCATATGTTTGGGGGACTTATGCGCGCGAGCCGAATTTCATCAAGTGCAATGATAATCAATTCAAACTCACAAGCAACTGTTATTCGGCTTTGTGGCACCTACGGAAAAAGCTTGGGACGTTCACAATATGGATCGATGCGATATGCATAAATCAAGATGACCTACAGGAAAAGTCACAACAGATCCCGCTGATGGGTGACATCTATTCTAAGGCTGAAGCGGTCTATGTCTGGCTCGGCGACGGAACGCCTCAGACAGAGAGGGCCATGACTTACATGGCCAATGACCACTTCCAGCGGTACTATTCGACCACGGAGGTGGGGAACTTGAGATTCCGTCCGTATGCGGCACTACGGTTCATCATGTGGGCCAGATGGAGTCGGAATATTCCCCCGGTTCCTTACGGAGGTACGAAGATATATTTTCTCTAGATCGATAGTCACTATCAAAACAGTTCTCTAACGTTACCAGCACGGGACAACCGCAAGATCAACAGGTGGATCCGTTCACGCTTAGGGAGGCCACACACGATGTTCGCAGATCTTAACGAACTCTTCACCAAACCTTGGATCAACCGATTGTGGACCTACCAAGAGATACTACTCGCTTCACGCCCGATCGTTGTTTGCGGCGACAGGCATGTACCGTGGTCCATCTTTGAACGAAACTTTGTGTTTCTCGACAACACAACATTGTTCAGCCCACACGGTATGCTCAAACCCTGGATCAATGTATCGCTGAGTAGGGAACGGCTTCAAACATCGAGTCTAGCGTTCTCAAGCTTTGAGCCTTCAGATCTGGAGAAATATAGCATCTTTGTCAGGGCAATTGGGCAAGCTTATCGAAAAGTAGCTCTTGGGTCGTATATCATACTTATACTGGTGATAACCCCTGCTACGGTAGTACCCTTGAGCGTACTAGTTCCGGGAGAAATGTTGTTTTCGTTGTTGCTCATTTTCCTCGGGCTTATCTGGTTCTTCCTTTTTGACTTCCGTGGATCGCTAAAGACCGGGACAGTCGAAACCCCCTTTGCCACGGAGCAATTCACAGCTGGACTTTACTCTCGAACAGCAACAGAACGCAAAGATATGGCGTTTGGAATGTGGGCGGTCCTCGAACGGGGCGGCACCGCCAATCTACCACCGCCGGATTATTCACACAGCAAAGGCGATATATACCGAGCTCTTACTACCTCCTTATGGGAGGCCACCCAATCCCTCGACGGTCTTTATCTTGCCGCGTTACAGGGCGTTGCCAAACAACCTTCTTGGGTACCAGATTGGTCAGCTCATAAAGAGCACATTTGGGGGTACAACCTCGACGAATTACAGAATACAGACAATAGTGGCTGCCTAATCGATAAGAGGCCGCGACACTTTTCGAAACCAAAGTTACCGATGAAAACAACAGCGTACTTTGAGGTTGATGAGACGCAAGCTGTCCTCACTGTTCGCGCCCATCATGTTTCCGACATCAAGATGTGCTTCCACTTTCAGAGGACACAGGAGCACTTCGTGGAATCCGAACGAAAACTCCATCTCGAAAATATTCGACAGATTCTTAAGTGGACATCTTCGAGACTTCAGAAAAGGGCTACGTGGCCGCAATGGTTCGGAACTGCGCCATCTGCTCCAATTGACGTTGACTTGAAACCTCAATACCGTCGTCCAAGACAGTCATCCGGGACCTGGATGAGATTCTGCTGCCGCAACCGGAACCGAGATCCTTCCCAAGTTCTTGCTGTTTTACTAGGCAATCCGAGGCTTCTTACAATTCACATCGATCACTGTAATATGCTGGCCTCGACTCAGAGAGTAAACTTCTGCGCTGAGAATCCAGACTTTCTTGTCAAGCCGATCCTGGGTATCTGTTCTGGCATTGTACAGGCAGGCGATCAGATAGTACGCGTTGAGGGATTACCGCAGCTTCTTATAGTTCGAGGACAGGACGGTGCGAAGACATCTGTCAAAATCGTCAGCCCCGTGGAGATCCAGCTCTACGATAGCAAGCCGATCGAACTGGTGGGAGGAAAGGAGTCAGAACCATTTGTCGATTATTACATATACTAGACGCGACCACACACAGGTTGCAATATTTCTCTTTCTCGGGAGAGTGTAACATCCCGTACTCGTGGTTACCCGATGCTCAATTTGTTCTTCTTAGTGCATCGCAAAAGCAGATCGTCTGATTATCCCTATGCAGTGGCTATCTTCAGTGATCTGTTCGACGCTTTTTGAAAGCGGGGGAAAATTGTAGTCATAGTATACTCGCGGGGAAAAGGCCGCGAAGTGGGCAAGCTAATCTTGGCAATGGAGTGCAATCAGAACACAAAGGGAGTACGAAGGCATCATACATGGGGCACAGTACACCAATCTCGCCTCAATTAACTAGACAAAGCGACCAAATCTCTCAAGAACCCAGTGTTCACTTTCCGGCTGACACGACCCGCTTCATGCGTTCTTTCAGGACAATATTCCTTCCTTTATTCCTCCTGCTTCCGCTTTTCGTGTTAGGTCAAGATGACTTCTTTTATTTAAGAATCCACCCGCTCTAGCCGACGAAGAGGAAGGGAAGGTCTGGGCGCGCAAACTGCAGTGGCCCAACGGCTCCACTGAGACCTGTCAATGGGGCTGGTACAACGAGATATACAACAACTAACGCATCTTTCCGTTCACGGTAAATAAATACATAGCGAATATAGTGACTGAGGGGCCACTAACGTTTGCGACATGCTAGCTAATGAATGACGAAGAGAAGAAAGCGGACAGCCTACCATGAAACAGCTTCAACTGGATCGTAACGTCTACCAATACGTTCGAACTAAGAATTCAGAAGTCTTCCTTTTCGCGATCCTGAAGGATGACCACAAGAGGCTGATAATTCACCATTTTCGATCGTACTACTCCAGCATTACGCTAATCAATAGTAGCAGCAGCTGTATCCTCTCGTCACCGACTTCTCATTCGACGAATATCTCCATCACCTCGTCCCCCACGTCGTCTTGCTGCGCAAGTAAGGTACAGGACCGCCACATAACAAAACACACACTACATTCTGCCTTAGGGCAGAGTTTGGGGCTCGGTATACCTCTGATCCTCCTTCCTGGGGTAGTGGTTGGTATGTATCATACGTGCTCGTCGCGGGGATGCACCTCCTCTATCGGAAATGACGGTCAAGCAGCAATCGATTACTCAGACGAAGTTCGATGAAGCGGCTTCACGGTATGAGTTTATTAAAACGCAGGCTGCACAGGAACCAGTGGACTTGCCTTCTCTCGATCTAAACTGGAGGCATGAGCTGTATTCAAGAAGATCGGCGGAGTGTTCGAGGTCAAACAGACTGTTGTGGGAACCGAGGTATGTGGAAAATTTGATCAAGCGGATGTCACCTTGCGACGTTCATTATCACGTTCCAAGCATGTTACACCCTATGCGGAAGCCCGTTGCAGCTGCGACATTGTGTGTACTATCACGAGCAGTTTGCACGAGGTACCGGCGGTCGGCAATGAGATTGAGACCCACAGCGGTATGTAACATTAAATTGATTCGGCACTCGTCTGGAGCAAATGGTACTCATTCAGTTTTACGAGGCGAGCGAGGGATGGGAACTGGATGTATTGCGCTTGAACATGATCTGTTTTGATTCGATGTGACATTAAGCATGCTCCATGCAATCCATTAGTTCCTGTGCCGGTACGAATTCCCACATAAGTATTCGTGTCAGGATGCAGCAGGTAATCACCATTAATGTAGCGTGGTACTTAACAACGGGAAGCAGCATACGCAGCCTCACCGCATATATGACATGGGTAACATTCCAAAAACTCTTAAGAGGGCACTAGATTATTCGCAACGTGTAGTTCTTGACTAGTTATATTAATGAAGATAAGCAAATTTCCTGAGTGTCTCCATCACCGCAATTTGGAACTTTGCTAGCTACCATCTCGCCGCCAACTCTCAATTCCCAAAATGCGACTGCGTCAAATAATCATATCTCTCTTTGCAGCATGCATATGCTCTTTGGCAGAGAAAGGTGGGTATTTCATAAGCCCTCCAGCTTATTTTGGCGGTCTAGATGACGGTAAGCCCGATGACAACCTCCGGTGGGCAGCTGGATCTATCCAGAATGTCTCGTGGAAACTCCAGCCGGATTACTCAGGTAATCTCGAAATCTACCTACACTGGTACAATGGCACATTGGAGGAGGGTGGGCCTCAGATCAAGTGTAAGTAGTTGAAATTGCTGTCTCTAGGTTGGTATTGACTGTGGTGATACTAGCAATAACGCCAAAAGACACCGAACGCAACTTCTTCGCATGGGAGGTCAGCGCATACGGGAGAGACTTCGATGTATTCTACCTCAGGATAGAGAGTGCGAATGATGATGGGTCAACAGTCAATTTCGCCTCCCAAGACTTCAACATCACGCAAGTCACTCCAGTCGTCTCTTCTTCATTGACCACGACAGCTTTCAACTCAGCTCTGTCGACATCATTCACGCTATCAATTATTAGCGCCCACCGAACATCTGTAAGCTCCGATATTTCCACCAGCGGGAGCAAGCCCCCAACGACTTCTGCATATGATGGCAGTCCCTCGGGCACGACCTTCACGACCCACACCCAAGATAAAAGCTTTCACGATACCGCCGGTTTTGGTCTCGTTTTCGGTCTCACTTTTGGTGGCCTGGCACTCGTTGCCATCGGTATCTACCTCTACCGGCGGAAAAAGAATCTAGAGCGATCCGAATCCGCCAGTGAGATGTCCACAGATCCCGCCGATGAACAATCCGGCCCACCGATCGATCAACCGGGCAACCCCACCTCGGCCCCTCTTTCCGGTGAAACGACGATTCAAGAATATTACGATCTTCCAGAGTATACGGCCCGGAAGAAGATTCACAATACGACGAATCTCCAGCCGCCCGTGCTAGCTCCGCTGAACTTTGAGAAGCCGATATATATATGAGGGACTTGCATGTTGGCCTGAGGAATTTTGCGTGCTGGAATGTTGCGGTGTGTCATTGGGAAGGATTTTGTACGATGGGTGGTTGCAGCGACAGGTAGCAGTGTGCGCGATTGGTATACTTTGATGTTCGAATTCTTGTACTGGCTACGAGGCGTAACGGAGGCGATGATGTATGCATCAAAAGAGGAGAAATGTAAAGGACTATTCAAGTGAATTGTTCTAATAGTGTATCTAAAAGGAGACTGGCACCCGGCTTCAGACCTTTCACCCTCTGCCGTGGAACCCACGTCCTCTACCCCTACCCCTTCCTCTCCCTCCACCTCTCCCTCCACCTCTCCCACCATCCCTCCGCACATTGATCTGCGGCTCTTGCCCACGAACCCATCGCTCTCCGTCCTCAGTCGGATCCTTCCATCTATCGTCTAATCCGCGATGTCTAGCAAAATCCTTTCTCTCCTTGTTCTTCGCCAATCCAGATCGTACGCCGTCTTGGACTAAAAGCTGCATACCAAGACCCTCTTCGTTGCCTTGCTCGTACATGCCGAGGTTCAACACATCGTCGGTTGGATTGTACGAGTTCTTGATGTCGACATTGTTGGTGTCCGGGAAACGGGTGATGGCTTGCGAAAAAAGCGCATCGGGATGCTGATCCGTGACTGAGAGAAAGGTGAGATTCTGTATGGCACCTTCGAGGCCGGCGTAGATGTTCGGTGATGTGGATGACGGGATGGAAAGGCTATATACTGGCGAGTCTTCCCGTGGCCGGCGTCGGGTTTGGTGTCGGGTCCCACCCTGAATGACAGGGTTACGCGGATTGAGGAAAAGATTCCATCCACCAGAGATTGGAGTCAGAGCAGTGCGTGCATCATGAACAACAGCGTTGTATGTGCTATCCTGGCGCTTCGGCGGCGACTTAGCGGCCATAGGAATGGAGTGGTACGCGTTGGATCCCGGAAAGCGTAAGTCGAAGACCTTGAGCATGCTATGCATTGAACTACCGACGACGAACCGCTCGAGTCCCTGACAAGCAAGTGAGTAGACAGCAGAGTCGTTGGTGACGTCCCAGAAGAGTGACTCGAAGCCGCGCGGGGAGCGCATGTCGTGCAGCCTGACGATGCCGTCGTAGCCTCCGGAAAGGAACATGTCGCTTGTTGCAGAGCCAATGTGCGAGTCGGACGGGAGAGGTAGCACAGGGTACACCGAGGTGCTGCGTTGCATATTCCAGTCAATATCTGTAGTGCCGGCCCAGTACTTGGTGTCCAAGCTAAATTTGCGGAGTGGTTCGGAAAGGAAGCCACTTGGGGTGATTTCGTAGATGTGGATAGGTTCGTACGAGGGGCCTAGTCCGACGGCGACCTTGTCGTCCGATACGAAGTTGCAGGACCAGATACGGCCTGATCGCATTCCGGCGCCGATGGGTGCGACTTCGCTGAGGATATCGCCTGAAGCTTCACTTTCGTAGTCTTTGATGATGGGATATAGCGCCAAAGACGAGTCGCCGAGGGTCGCCGCCATTAGCGGCTCCTGTGTAGGCGAGAGTGAGATAGATGTGACTGCTCGCTCGCCAGTATCGTATGCCCATTCATCGGTCTCCGTGAGCGTCGGGTCTGCACTTAGAATGAACAGATCGCCAGAGGCTGTCCCCATTGCAATGTGTTCAGAATTGTCACCCTTGTGATGTGGCCGAAGTAGCTTCAAAGCTGTGATGTCGTCCCGGCCTTCGATGCTCCCAGGCATCTCGTAAGTATACCACCAGTTCTGATGCCGGAACTGGTCGAAACTGCATCCTTTTTCAAAATTCTCTTCTGTCTCTTGCTCTTCTTCCCACGCTCTTGCAGCCTTGCTTCCCGTCTCTTTGATCCTCAAGGCAACTTGCGTCCCAGCGGACCAAGCCAGCACTTCCCTTCTGTCAGTCCATGCGCCAATGATTTCCTCGTAACTGTCGATGCTCGGTTGATAGCCCATCGTCTGGCCCGTTGGGCCCCTCCATTCCCCCTTTTGCCATGTATTAAGACTTGTGATGTTCGCACTGGGCTCTACATACCGCGCTACGAAGCCCTTGCGGTTCCAATTGTTATATAGAGTGGTGAGTCCGTGCACGGTATGGTGGGCATCGGTTTCTTGCCCCGAGAGGCGAAAGCGACCCTTGAGGAAAGCCTTCCATCCATCGAGCTTCGTGAAGTCGTTCAGACGGCGATTGCTAAGCGCAAGGCTTACGAGATCTTTTGGCCGTTCCAGATAGCCGGTGACGAGCGATAGCAGCTCGTTTGGCAGCGTGTGGAGAGCTGCCATGGTGATGTTGTTGGATGTGAAAATTTGTGTCGCGTTGTACCCGGCGCGATCATCGCGAAGTCTTGTCCGTATACATAGCTGGTTGCTGACCGGAGTACGAGCTTTGCATACTGTGACTCTAACAGTATGACTATGACGACAGAAAGGTACAGTCACTGTCCGGCGGTGCTGCTGCCTCGCCTACCCGCTAGCGCCTCGCACCTACCACTCTAAGAAAGTGACGGCTAGTTGGGATCTCTTCAACGCCAGCGATCATTGCATCCTGTCTCTATCGAGTACGAGATAATTCACCACATTATCCTGCCCTGCAAACGGCATCATAGCCCCCACGAGATGCTAGCCTCAATGATCGCCTCCGCACGTGATGCGCGGTTCGGTCGGATCAGCCGGGTGCAACCCTGCGTCTGTGCAAAGGCCATCATTTCCCGGATGCATCTCTTGGGCCCATCGCTCGCTGAAGATAGGTTGACCGAAGCATCCAACACAGTTCCTTCCTGTTGGCAATATTGCCTAAGAGCATAGCCCGAAAAGAGCTGCAGGCCGGGGATTTACTCCCACACCCCGGTCGTCGGTCAGTCATCCGAGGCGCCAGGCTACTTCGTACTTCCCGCAGCGGGGGGCTATGCGTGACATTGCGGGACTGCCGACATCTGGGCCGCGAACATCTCTCTCCTCATCGCGCCATCCCACCCAGCTTTGCCATAACGAGCGTCACCATGTCCGACTCGACCGCCGACGAGAAGAGGGCATTCGGCCTCATGGCGGCCGTCGGCGCCAACATGGACCGCCTGCGCCAATGCATCAACAACCTGTGTCAGCTCCACGACCGCTGGAAGGACAATAGCGGCATCTCCATCAACCTGATTGCGCAACTGACGGCGCTGAAATCGAATCTAAACGAAATGCAGGATTGGATGAAATATGCGATTAGTGACATACATCCGCAGCTGCTCAGGGACCTGGATCTGCTCATGACCTCATGCTCGTTGATGATTCGCAATCTGGACGATCTGCTAGCGCAGCTGCGACAGCCGGACCACGACAAGACGGATTGGGCCATCAAGTTGAAGTTTACCGTTGGAAGTCGGTCCATGAACCGATTAAGAAGTGTTGCGAAAAGGCAGACAGATGCTGTGAGCTTGCTCCTCGCAGCTTGCAAATGGTGAGTTGCACCCCACGAACTACTGCACGTATGTGGAGACGCCGTTGAGGCTAATTGACGGTAGCCACACAACTGCACAGCGCAAGATCCTACTCCACAAGAGCAGGCAAATCAGGAAAGAAGACTCGTCGTCGCTGCACACGCTCGTGCACACGTCGAGATGGAACGGTCAGGCCATCAAGACCCTTACACAGCTCTCGCGAATGATCCAATGGTTTCGGTTCCTATTCTACATCAAACTTTTCCGGAGAGGACCAGAAGAAATGCCTACGGAGCAAGAATACATCGACGCGGCAGCTGCCATGCGCTCCGAAGCCATCGATCGTGCGCTCGAAGAAGACGCGACCAACCTCCGGCGAGAAACCAAGCTTGTCCTCATGGGCCAAGTTAACAGCGGCAAGGAACTCATCATGCGCCAAATGAAAGTCCTTTACGCAGAAGGCTACCCGCGAGACGAGCGTCTGCAATACACCTATGCCGTGCGCTCCACCGTCCGTCTACTCATTCACTCCATCATCGACCTCCTAAAAGACACTGGCATAAACCTGACGCCCGAACTCAACAAAGACTTCGCCGTCCTCCTCCACGAAGTCGAAACAGTCGACATGTCGCGCATGACGCCCGCCGCCGTGGACTCGGTTCAAAGTCTCTGGTCCAGCCCCTCCTTCTCCACCCTCTACATCAAAAACTTTGAAATCGACTTCCCCCAATACGCGCCTTACTATGCAAAGGAGCTTCCCCGCATCGCGACAGACGACTACGTCCCCTCAGAAGCCGACATCATCCGCCTCAACAAGTCCATGGGCGGCATCAAAGAACTCCGCTTCCACTGGGACGAGCTCGAAGTCCACCTCTTCAACATCAGCGGCTACGTCCCAGAGCAGTTCCGCAAGCGCTGGTTTCACCAGCTCGAAAACGCTACTGCCCTCCTATATACGGTCGACGTTTCCATCTACGATCGCCCCTACCTCGGCCAGCCCACCGAATCCCAACTCCTCGATGACTTCGCTACATTCGAATCTTGGGCCAACAGCCCCAAGTTCACGGGCTCGTCCATCATTCTCATCTTAAACAACTTCTCCCGCTTCCGTGAGAAACTGCAGCATTCCCCCATGACAACCTTCTTCCCAGACTACAAGCCGCCCGCCGAAGACGCCGACCCCGAAACATCAGCTCGCCAGTACATCCTCCGCCGCTTCAAGGATGTAAACCGCAACCGACTCTCCATCTACTCTTTCTGGGTCGACCTCGACATGTCGGATAATCAGCACCTGTACGCCGCGCTCAAGAAGACGCTTCAGCACATTCAGCAGCGCAAGGCTCGCAGCGAGGTTTGGGACGCGGGTACAATTGGAGGGAGTCGGTCCGGTACCGCGGGGCGTGGGTCGCCGGTGAACATTAAGCGCAGTTTGACGGATCGGAGTGGCACATTGAGGAGTAAAGGTAGTATGAGCGGGACGGGGGTGTCAACTCCTGGGATGAGTGGCACACTTACCACGAACGGATCTATGTCGCCGCGGTGAGGTATTTCTTGAACGAGTTGGTGCTGGGAGGCAATGGCTTGATGTTTTAGGTGCGGCGTTTTTGCGATCATTGGCGTTGGAGGAGCGATACCAGGCTTGTAGCTATGAGCTAGCGAGGCATGGCAAGAAAGCAAGCGATGCGGCGTCGAGGAAACGCTCCTTTGTATTTCTTACGACCTAATTATGTGGAACTACATTGTGGAAGGGTTTCTTGCGGTACTGGGATGGACATACGCGATGGAAGACTCGTCCGCCCGAAAAGCCATGCTAGGTATATCTGGGTTTGAAAAGGAGGCATCGTTGAGACTAAAATGTATCTCTAGTCAAGCTCTTCTCTGTGTCAACGGATCTATAACCATATCGGTGTCTCGTAGAGCTACACTCGCCAACCTGAGCAGCTCCGCCTTCTATTGTGCGCCTGCACCCGCAACCGGCATACTATTTCTAGCACACCAATACTAACATGCTCTCCCGCATTCGCACATTCAACAACCCCGCCCCACCCAAAATGACCACATTCCCGCTTCTAGTGGTAGCATTCGAGTAGCGTAGAGGAGCGATCACGCAACCCCCATCCCAACAAGCACCAAAAGCGCCACATTCATAACAACAATCACCCCCCAGATGACCACCGCAAACCCCACAGTGACCCAATGATTTCTCATCTGCACGAACTGCTCTCCATCTCCACCATCACCTTCCCCAGCACCAACATCATCGCTCCCAACTGCCACCTTCATATACTTCCCACGACAAGTGAACCAAATCAATGGTGCACTCACAAACGGAAGAATGACACTAAGCGCGACCTGCGAGCCCGCGAGCGCGCGGCCCAGTCCCTCGCGGCCTACAGCGCCAGCGATGATGATGGAGGGTGTAATACTGATGAGACGGGTGACGAGGCGGCGGATCCAGGGTTTGATCGTCCAGTTCAGTTGGCCTTCTGAGACTATTTGTCCGGAGATGGTACATACGATTCCTGCGCTGGTTCCGCTCAGCAGCAACGCGAGCGCAAAGAGCGTCCCAGCAACAGGCGCGATGCTTTCAGCCAACAACTTATGGATCGAGAACAGATCCGCGTCGTCGGCTTCCGGGAGACCGTAGAGACTAGCGCCCGCAACGATCAGAATAGCGCTGTTGACGAAGAGGGCAAAGGTGAAGAGCGAGACTGCTAGCTCAACGATGGAGTAAGACATGCACGACTGGATGGCGGCGAGGGAAGGTTTGTATTTGATGCTGTCTTCGAGAGAGTCGGTTTCGGAGACGTTGGAGGAGTCATGGGCATCGTCGAATTCGCGGAGGCGCGGTTGGACGATGCCGGAGCCTAGGTAGAGACTGTGGGGCATGACGGTCGCGCCGAGAATGCCACATGCTTGGTAGAGACTGGGAATGGATTAGTATACTTTGAGCTGGTCGCAAGTAGGAAGGGAAATGAAACATACGCCTGCGACTGAATGATTGTGGATGACGGGAGATAGCCCTTGAAGACGTCGCCGACTGGAGCTTTAATCTTGCTGAGCTCGAAGGCGAAGCAGACTACTACACCGAGCACCAGCACCATGACGAAGAACTCGAATGCTCGCAGAGCTTTCATCGAGCCTGACGGACGATAGAAGACGAGGATGATGAGGACGTCGACGATAGAGATGGCACATCCGGCCACGAGGGGTATTTTGAGGAGGATGTTCAGGGCAATTGCAGTGCCAATGACCTTCAAATACACATCAATGGTCCTGTCGTCCCGACTTTGCGAGGTGACTTACCTCAGCGATATCAGTCGCAATAATGGCCGACTCTGCAAAAGCGTAAAGAACGTAGTTGAGCCAAGGCGGAAGATGAGCCTTGCAATTTTCAGCGAGATTCATCCCCGTAACGGAGCCCAATTTGATGCATAAAGACTGGAGGAAGATGGCGAAGATATTAGACATGAGGACGATGAAGAGAAGTTTGAATCTGAAAGAGGCTCCGGCGGCGACGTCGGTGGCATAGTTTCCTGTCGTGTTTTAGCAGAATGCTCGCAAACTATCTTCTTGACACCAGCTCTCCTGGACACATTGGAATGGTGAAAAGAAAGACACGTGATGGCAAGCGAGCGGCCTCGGCCCCGAAGTGTCTTAGGAAATCTGAATCGTCGCATATACAAGTGTAAGAGAGTATCATACCAGGATCAATATACGCCACAGCGACCATAAACCCCGGGCCCACAAACTTGGCATACTTGCGTAGCACCGCGGCCGCTTTTTGCGCAAACCCACGAGCAGCACCGCGAAGTTTGCCAAACGCACCAACACTCCCACGCCCGCTGGAGGGAGGAGAAGCAGAGCTCAACCCTCCAGCTTTCTCCCCGATGGCAACATCCCCCTTGCCACCGAGCACCTTACGTCCGACGGCATTGCCCCCTCCTTCACCGGCATTATGTTCATTCGTTTCGATCTCGCCTGGAGGCGCGTCGGCAGTATCTATACAATGGTCACTGCGCAGTCTGGCATTCGCCTTGTGTTCCATGTCTGCTCTCGTTGTCGCATCGGCATTGAGCGCATTGGGATTCTGGTTGTAGCCCTCTTCGTAGAGCGGGTCGGCGCGCGAGGGACAATTCATCGTGGACGTGGCCACACCTTGCCGGTGGTTGCGCACGCGTTGTATAGTCTAGGTGGAGTAGGTAAGTGCGGCGGAGGAGGGGAGGGAGGAGGAGGCGGAGGAGTAGGAGGAGAAGACGAGGTAGAGGTAGAGGGCGTAGGTAGGTAGATTATCAGGTAGTTCGGTAGGTGCAGGAGTTCGCCGCGGTCTGGGTGTGGGGTAAGCTAAGGTGTTATACCATGACGATATCTCCAGGGCCTGCTGGCACCCACGCGCCTTCCGAGCTCGGCCGGCCACGGCTTCATCCGAGAAGACAAGCCCATCGTGAATGGACGCGTAGAAGAAAGCCGTTCGTACTCGATAACCGGAAAGGCACTGGCCCGGCGATGTGTCGGTGTGCTGCTTGGCTCAGAGCCCAAAAAAAAAAGTAAGCCACATGAGCTGTCCGATCTGGTCAGTCGTCGCTCGCGTGAGATGTTCCCAGCCATTCGCTCGCAGCAGTACATACACCACACTCTGACGCGCAAGCCATAGAGCTCACATAATCGCCAGTAACAAGAATATGGTGTCGTCAGCGAGTCTTTGTCTGTGAGCAAGGTCACGTCTGCAAGCCACGCCTGCACGGCCAACCGAGCCGAGGGTTCGATCTGCAGGTTCGGGCGCGGCATGCATGGACAAGCTTTCATTGGCGCGAACGCATGCACACATCACCTTACCTCCTACAAATCATCGTGGCAGTAGCGAGACCCGGAGCAAAAACACGCGATACACACTCCCGAGTCAGATCGCAGTATTCTCGTGCAATGCATCATTGATAGAACCTAACTGAAGAAGCCATCCTATTCAAAAAAGAGTTGTTCCCATGCATCTAAGGTAATCTTGCCGAAGTAAATACTTCCCAAAAAAGTGTCGAGAAAGATAAGACGCCAAAAAAGGTAATTTCACAAACTGCAAAAACAAGTAGTGTCGTTCCGTCATCAGTCGTACCGCCGGCCTCTAGTCGCGTAAAAGAAGAGAAAAGCCTTCAGTCACCACCTGCTTGGAGATGACTGGATCCCATGGAGTATGCTTGCAACATGAATATTCGAACCAGTCCACGACAAGGTATAAAAGCGTGATGGAACCAAGAAAAAGCCAGGGAGGTTCAACGGAATACATGCTTTCCGTTGCACGCCTAGCAGCAGAAGATAGACAGTCAGCCAGCCACGTCTGACTCATGTCTTCATGTGCAAAGAGCCCCCGGATGCTCATTTGAACAACACCATTCGCCGTAGAATGTAGGATCTTGACCCCGCTCAGTATGATAAAAAAATTGGCCCAGATCGACGATGTGCCTCGAAACGCCGTAAGATGCCCATTTCCCGCCCCGATATGCATTCAATCAAAGTATGATCAGCGTTGACAGAACAGCTCGATCTCACCCAGCTGTTGCCCAACTGGGTTAAGATCGCGCTGCTGCTCTTTCCATGTCTCAAACGCCTCTTGTACGTCCTCATCCGACTGGATGCTGACAAAGTCGTCGTCGTCCAAGTACTTTAGTTTCACTTGGCCGGAACCGAGAGACACGTTGGTTGAACGTTGCAGTTTCGCGTCGATGCGATCTTTCAAGGATTGGAAGCTGATATTTGTGCTCACAACAAGCGTCATCGTACTGCCTGCAGCGGGGCAGTGCACTTTGACCTTGAGCTGTGTAGGAATGCCACCATGGCCCTCGTGTGGTGCGGATGTGTGGCTAGGCAGAGGCGGCGACATTGTCCGCGAGTCCATCGATGCAGGTGTCAACGTGCCCTGGCTTCGCTCAAAGGATGAAGCAGGTGTCATAGTCCTGCCGTTAGGACCCATGCTAGGATCTCGGCGGGGACCGCTAGTGTAGTCGGAATTTGCCAGTTCTTGCGCAGTACGTTGCTGTATAAGCCGATCGCGTTGAATGGCAGGCGATTGAGTTGCGGCTCGCGCTGGCATAGTGCTTGGCGAGTTGTTCTGGCTACGATTGACAATTGCTGCGTTGTAGGCGTAATGTGTAGGGAATGGCGGCATATCAGGGACCGGCACATGCTGCCCGTTCGGCAGGCGCCTTCCGGGCTGGTTGGCATTGTGTATGTCGGGGCTGCTTGCTGCCCTCAGTCGACCTTGCGCGATGGAAGCTGACTGAGCAGTAGGAGGTAGTGATGGCCGCTGCATCGAACGGTTCGTGGGGTATTGACCGGGTCCCAAGGAGCTTTCGCGGGGAACGTGACCTCGTGCCGGTGCTGTGTAGCGGTTGTTTTCTCCATCGTAACCGTTTGGAGGGACCTGCCGGGGAAAGGGGAATGTTCCAGCCGAGGAAGAGCTCGTCCGAGCGGTTGAAAATGTGGACATAGGAGACTCTGCGACGGGGGAGAAGTACGAGGCATCGTTGCCTGAATTGGCAAGCTGCTGCGTGCGCAGGGTTAGCGGGGGTTGGCCGGAATAGCCCATGGGGAAGCGTGGAGGCGGCTGTACCCTGCCATCTGACTCATTCATGCTCTCGCCCGTTGTTGATCGAGAGCGCGGTGGAGCACTTGCGCTGTTCTGTCTTATGCCATAGCCGTCCTGTGTATAGCCAGGAACAACTGTGTCAACGTCCTCGCCGTCATCCTCGTCCTCTTCTTCTCGATAAGGGTTTTCCAGAACTTGGTCGCGCATGTAGTTGAATTGGGTATCGGAAGGTTTTGATGCTGTCGTGCTGCTGCTCGATCGCGCTTGGTCTTTCCAGACGCGGCGCTGAGTGTCGACCTGCATCGCCCATTTTTTCATGGTATCTTCAGAGTTGAAACGTATGATGAAGTTCTCAATGCCTGGATCGCCTTTCCAAAAGATTTGGCATGTGTATGACCCTGCAAGCCAACGTTAGGAGTGATGAATTGAATGCGCCGGGTTGGGCTGTCTCACCTGGCTTCTGCAACGACACGGTCTCGGTGACGTTCTGCATGAAGATTCGGCCTTTCAGCTGCAAGCGTGGTTTTCCGGTTTTCGTTATCAACGACTTGTTCATCTTTTTCGCCTTGTTGGCGCTTAGCTCCTTGCAGCACAGCAGGATCATCTCGAACAAGTAGATCTTGTACTGAACATACTGCTCGTTAGCAAACATCGATAACCCCGGTTGATGGAATGGACGTTGGAGATAACGGGAACTAAGGCTTACATCGCGCTCTTCGTTCTTGCCGCCCATCCCATCACCCTTTAGTACAGTGTATTGCCCGTAGAGCAGAAGCTCGCCGAATCCTTCGATTCGATGACCCTTCCAGTCTTCGACTAGGGTCTTGAGCTCCTCAACAGCCTCCATGCGATCTTCTCGATCGATGGCTGCATTGGTCCGCTCCAGGACGGCTTGGGCTGCTACGATACCGTTCGAGATATCTTCCTTACGTTGCTCGTCTAGATCACCCTTGTCTCGCAGTTCCTGGTACAATCAGAATCAGAAAGTTGCATCTTGGAAGAAAATATTACCTTCAGGAGTAGTGGGTATTTGGCCAATCGCTGGAATGGCTTGAGGAGGAAGGATGTCAACGTGGTAGTTGACTCGACCATTTGCTGCATCTCAGCAGAGCCACCCGTCTCTCGAAGCTTGTCAAACTCTCGCACAGCTATCTCTTCGCATCTCTTCTGATTCGCAATATACGGCTCGTACACCTTGAATGCTTCCTTGTAGAGAACAAAAAGATTGCCCCAGTTCTGCTCTGTGGCGGGTTGAGCATTTGTTTGCTCGACACGGATCAAAAACCGTCGTTGGAAATCCAGAAGAGCATTGAGATTCAGGAAGATGTCGTGCACCGTGTCGCCAGTCACATTTCCCTTCTCTTCCACGAGCTTCTTGAACGACTGGAGTAGCTCTAGGTGCTGCACATATGTCCGCTCCGTCTTGACCAGCTCGTCGATGATGTGCTCTCGTTGTGAGCGCTTGACCGTCGAGGCCACAGGGTCGTTTTCGGATAATGAGGTGTCGGTGGTAATTATGCCCATTTGCACTAGGATGTCGAGAACGCGGTTTACTACATTTACAACCTAACGAGATATTAGCAAATGATACGATGACCCCGACCTGTTATGGCTACCTTTACAAAGCCAGTAGTGTCGTCGCCGTAGAGGTCTCCTATGATGAAGCACTCTTCTGAGGGGAACTTGAGCTCGTTGATGCAAGCCTCTAGGAACTTGTACGTGGCCTTCTTCTCGAATTTCTTCGCGTTGGCCTCGGTCAATTTGGAGTCCTCGACGTGGAGTCGCGCCTTTGGCCCCAGGGCATTGTAGATGTCCATCAGCGGGAAGCCTCTCCGCAGAGTCCTCCAGATCAGGGTGACAGGATCATCGTCGCTGGCTGCTTTGTTCTCCTCCTCGATCATCCAGCGCTCAAACCCCGGAATCGCCCGCAGGCGCAGCTGCAGCTGCAAACATCGCTGGAAGAGCGAAGTGTCCTTGTCGGCGCGCTTGTTGAGGACGTTGGCAGCCTCCTGTGGGGCACCATTCACAAGGGTCGAAGACGAGAAGCCGGATGTCGACCCGCCGAAAAGAGTGGTGTTGCCCGTGGCCTGCGTACTCTGGGTGTCGCGCGCGCTGTTGTGCGAGAAGCTGGAGTACTGGCTCTGGAAGCTTTGGTGGGACATGAGGGACGGCCCGCCGTGGGAATGCAGGCGAGAATGGGAGGAGGCGGTAGGTGAAGTCTGCGAGGTGTGGGCGCGCGCAAGTCCAGAGTGGAAGGCTACCTCCATCCTAGACGCTCATGTCCTGTGGTCGCAGGCGGAGAGACGTGGGTGGCGCCGGAGAGCGCTAGGGGCTAGCAGGGTCCGGCGGCGTCGAGTAGGCAGTAGCAAACCGTGGGACGGCAGCGACGACAGCTGTCGGTAGCGGTGATGTGTGTGTGGGTGCGGGTGCGGTCGTGGGATAGCAGCGGGGTGTCAAGGCTCGGGTCGAGGTGCAGGTCGGTCGGTCCTCGGGGAGGGTTGTGGGATGCGAGGCGGCTGCAGAGGTGGGCAGATGTACGATAGGGGTGGGTCGTCGTTTCAGCATGCGCGGGCGGGCGCTGGCCGATGGTCACGTGCGGAGGCGGAATCGAACAAGGGCAGCGATCAGCAGTGAGGAAGTCTTGGGCTTTAGCCGCATCGACATGCATCGCTCTTGGGCTCCGGTATTTAATGGGGCCACGCCCGTTGGACCAGCCGCCACGGCCGCCGACATCTTTCGCGCCGCCTCGCCGCCTCGCCTTCACCGTCGGAAATGCATCTTTTGTACGACGGGCAGGCAAGAGCGCAGCGTCCCCCGAGTCTTACTTCGCGAGACAGTGTCGAGGCTCGCGGCTGCATTGACACCCCGCACAACGCCTCTCGCCGACAAGGCTGCGGGCCATCTGGCGGCCACTGCACCCACGAGTACACTCGCTCAGCCGTCTGCGACCTCGGCGGTGCTCCTATTGCACTCTGGTCCCCACTGGGAACTGTCATTCAGATTTGCAATCTGTCTTGCTTTGCGGATTGCTTTGACAAATTGTCGCTTTCTTTCGACTCACGATCCATTACATCGACGGCGACAGCTTGTACCAATGCTGGAACTCATGTATTGCTGCAACGCTGCTGCCATCAATAAGACCCGCCACTAATCCATCATGTAACCGGGCCTAGGCGACCCGATAGTTTTGTGTGTCTCTCCAGCCGTGATGTCCCTCGCTCTACAATCCAATGAGGCAAACGGTGAGGTAGTATGCGCTGCGTCCTTGTCGGGCTGAGCAGCTGAATACGACCATAAGTTGCCTCCTGTATCTTGAGTCCTACTGCATGGGGTCAGGCATGTAGGTCGACAACGCTCGTTGAGGATGGGCTGGTGAGGGGGAGATGGTAAAGACGGGATGTACAGAGACGACATGCACTCAAGCTAACAGTGGAGATGCAGATGGGCTTTGATCCATCTGCGATGTACACAGTATGCGTTGTACCACCGGGGGGTTCAAGTGCCCCAGGCACCTGGCCTGGCAGGTTGCCTCGCGGGTTCCGGTCGGCTCGGCCGCGCCTCTTTGTGTATTCCAATGTCGCAGTTGCATCATCACGCCCACCGGTGAGGGCTGATGCACATGCCGCTACCGTGATGTCCCGATGGCCGCCATGTCGTCGTTGGACGACGGGGTCCAGGCGGGCTAGCGGGTGCGGCAAGCGGCAGGCGCAATGTGAAATGCACTGGTGCCTTGGAAGTCGTGTATTTCGAGTCCGTGCGGCCAGATGTCGGAACCGCCGTTGCGATAATCGCATCGCAACGCCATCCAGACTGATCGTGTACACGAACCAAGATCCCCGAACCTGCGCGTGCAACTTCCTGACTGCGAGGCGCTCCCCGTGAGCACTTCCATCGCCGTCTCGGTAGCGCTCGCTCTCCCATGACCTCCAGGCCGTCATTAGGCAACACAAAGCACGACGCCGCCTGGCAGCCTGTCCAGAACACCAGCGATCCCCGTCCACCGCAAACCATCCCCTCACCCCAAGCGCTCTACTTGCGCTGGGCTGTTTCCGACCGCATTGCAACCGTGCTACCCCACTCGATTCACCATGGCGAGCAACGCCGCCTTTCCGATGCCCTCGTACCTGCAAGCCTTCCGCCCGGCCTCCGCCATGACCGCGAACAGGTTCGACGAGGGCTACTCGGAGGACACACGCAGCCAAACCGGGAGCGACATGGTCATGAGGACCGACTCGCGCTTAGGCGACGATAGCATGGAGCAGGAGCTGCAGTATGCGCTGCCCGATGAGGTCATGCAGATGAGCGAGAGCGAGCGTAGTGGTAGGTTCTGACAATGTCCACCACAACTCGAGAATGCTGACATGCAGGCGCAGAGTTCGCGTACGCTATCCTCCGGTCGTTACGTACATCGTCCATCGCAGGCATCGTCGAGAAGCTCAACCCTCTCCTCCACCTTGATCCTGTTGTCCACCTGCCGCCCGAGATCACATTTCAGATTTTTTCCTACCTGGATCCACAGACGCTGCTGCGCGCCTCGACACTGTCACGGACATGGCGGATGCGAGTAATAGACAGTCCGCTGTGGAAACTTTTATTTCGCTTAGAAGGCTGGAATTCCAACTTCCCCCAGGTGCGCTCTTATGAGGATACAGAGAGGCAGAGGCGCGCCGGAAAGGTACGGAAGACCAGACCTAGAGGGGCTGAAGACATCGAAACCGAGAAGCCTTCTACCAAAAAGCGCGTTCGTGGACGGCCGCTGTTCGGTGACGGGGCTTCTTCCGACAATGGCATTCACGACAAGCTCGAGCCGCTGTCCCTTGACGTCGCAAAAGAAGGCCATACCCCATGGGGTGAACAACACAGCGTCGTAGAGGCAGATGATGGTGCCGCTACCACCGAGGACAGAATGGAAGGAATATCCTACAATGGGACCTCACCCCTGGTATCTCCAACCGCGGACGGCTCACGGAGGCGCAAGAGGTTATCAGAGGCAGATGATGGCACTTCGACTTCTCCAATTTCAAGTGCAAGCTCTATGGATCCTCCTATCCGCCCTTCACTCCTGCTCCCCGCTCCCGAGCCGAAGATTAACTGGCAGTACCTTTATAAACAGAAGCGGCGCTTAGAAGAAAATTGGGACGCCGGCCGGTTCTCAAACTTTCAGCTACCGCATCCAAATCACCCGCTAGAAGCACACGGTGAGTGCGTATACACCATCCAATACTCCGGAAAGTACCTTGTGAGCGGCAGCCGTGACAGGTCGCTGCGGGTTTGGGATCTAGACACACAACGCCTGGTCATTCCACCTCTGCTAGGCCACCGGGCGTCCGTCTTGTGCTTGCAGTTTGACGAGCGTCCAAGTCAAGACATCATTGTTTCTGGTGGAAGCGACTGCAGCATCATAATGTGGCAATTTTCAACGGGGCGTTTGCTCAAACGGCTCGAAGGTGCCCATTCGGAGTCGGTCTTGAACCTGAAATTCGACGACACCTACCTCGTCACATGCTCGAAAGACAAGAGTATCAAAGTCTGGAACCGCAGAGAGATGCTCCCAACAGACGACACGTACCCACTGTCGACGAAGAAATCCGGGGCCCGCTTTCCAGATTACATCATAAACATGCAGCAAGAGGTTGAAAGCCAGCATCTTCACTTCACACCTCTCGAACCATATTCCCTCATGATGACCTTGGAAGGGCATGGAGCGGCTGTGAACGCTATCCAAATCCTCGACGGACAAATCGTGTCTGCGTCTGGAGACCGAAGCGTCAAAGTCTGGGATGTGCGCACCGGCGCCTGCACGCGGACCTTCTCGGGCCACACCAAGGGCATTGCTTGTGTACAGTTTGATGGACGGAGGATCGTTAGCGGCAGCTCGGACGAAACTGTACGAATCTTTGACCGTGCGACTGGCGCGGAAGTAGCATGCTTGCAAGGGCATTCGAATCTCGTCCGCACTGTGCAGGCCCAATTTGGGGACCTTCCCGGCAACGAAGAAGAACTCGAGGCTGAGGCGAGGGCTGTCGACAACACCTTTTTCGAGGCGCAGAGAAAGGGTCTGACAGGGAACGAGATGACAAGAGAGCAGCGTCGCGCACGAAACGCAGGGTCAAGAGATCCAACCGCTATATTTGCTTACGGTGCCAAGCTTCCACCTGGCGGCGGTGGTAGTAGATGGGCCCGCATCGTATCCGGTTCCTACGACGAGACTGTGGTCATCTGGAAGAAGGCGTCTGATGGTGCGTGGAAGAAGTCCAAGATTCTCTATCAGAACGAGGCTGTGCGAGCAGCAGGAGGCCGGCCGCATCACACTACACCTCGTCCTCGCGGCCAGGCCGGCCAGGCCAACCAGGCCAACCAAAACCAAAACCAAAACCAAAACCAAAACCAAACCCAGAACCAAAACCAAAACCAAAACCAAAATCAAAATCAAAATCAAAATCAAAGTCATAACCAACAGCTTCAGGTAAACATGGGAGCGACCAACTTCCAAACCCTGGCCCAGCAAGCTCAGGCACAGGCCCACGCGGCCCAAACTCTCGTCCAGGCAGCGCAGGCACTGCATGCAGCATCGCAAGTCGCGCAGGGTACCACAGCGAACAACGGGTCGGCTGCAGCGGCGAACCCCAATGCCGTTCCGGGCGGTGGAACTCAAGCTACCGCAAACCCGGGTCAGACTGCTGCTCCGGCACCACAGCATGGGCAAGGGGCAGCTCCAGCCGGCACGGCACCCCACCACCATCATGGCGCACACCATCACCATCACCCCTTTCAAGGTCCCCAGCAAGGGACTTCACGCGTATTCAAGCTGCAATTTGATGCTCGACGGATCGTGTGTTGCAGTCAGGATCCGACCATTGTCGGCTGGGACTTTGCGAACAACGACAAGGATATCATGTTGGCAAGCCAGTTTTTTGGGGATTCTGTGTAGTAACTAGACCTCCTATGAGACCATGAGCCATGCGAGAGTGGATGGACTTGTAGCGACACGATATGATATTTCCAAGGGGGCATGGGCGCACACTTGACGACCTCGGGGCTGTGGATAAGAAGGCTGTCTACACGCACCCGCGCATACATAGGCGCAAGATGTTTGTTTCATACATAACCCAGGGCTGTATGCTGATGGTAGGAACGGGTACGCAACGATTTGCGATTTTAGTATATTGGCGGGCATTGGGCGGCGCTTTTGACGATTCAATCATGAACATTTCCATTTCCAGCTCCATTGATTTGGCGCAAACGTATCCACGTGCTTATGGGACACATGAACCAGAAAGACGTGTGCAATGCATCATGTCCGGAAGTACGAGGGTTTGTGTTCACACTCAGCCGACCATGTCACAATCTAAACTTGGAGCGGATCAGTCGAAACGGAAGCCTTTGTATGTTGCGGCCGGCAAGGCTGACGGTCGCACGTGGCAGGCGACCGGCAGCCGGAAGCGAGGCGGTTCCGCGCACCGGTCATTCACGAAAGCAGTTGGTGAACATGGGTGGCAAGGCGAGCCGAGATTTCTTCTGGGGCTGCGTTATCCGGCCGAGATGAGAGACGGGCCCCTGTACTGTTCTGCATGTTTGCGGTTTTCGTCCGTGGGGGGGGCGTGTGAAGCTGGGGGCGAGTGACGCGCTGGGCGATGGGCTGGTTTGGGGTTGATATTGCGAGCTTGTGCTGGGCGGATGCGGATGCGGGGTGTAGCGGGCAGTCGCAACATGGCGCTGGCGTGCCACTGTGGTTGTGAATGGTGAAGGGTGAATGGGAAATGGAAAATGGGAAATGGTGAATGGTGGAACAAGGGCCGCCCGTCGGCGCGATGCAGCATCCGTCTTTGGGCAGCCGTGTGGTGCTCTGGCTAGCGACTTCCATTTTGGAAGGGTTGGGAAGCGGCCATGGAACGCGGGCTAGGCGCCAAGAGCTAGTCATCTCGAGTTATCTGGACTCATCCCGTATTGCGAAGGCGTGGATCCGAAACACGGCCGTCGTCCCTCAGGCTACAGTGCGTGTGTGTACAGGCGAATGTAGGCATCAGCGCGGGAGATCGGAGAGCGTCGTCCGCTGGAGGGCATCTGACGTGCTGGGCGCCCGCTCCGCGCGCGCTCCGATTGGCCAAGGGCACTCGGTCTCTCGTTTGCATCCGCCGTGTTGTGGTGCTCCTCTCGCGCGAGGCCAGGTGCAAGCGAGGGAGCTCGGAGCCCAGCCTATCCGCCTCCCGATTCACCTTAGCCAAGCGGCCTCCCGCGACCCACTGCCACCGGCAGCCCCAAGTAACCACACCGAGCAACCTAGGGGGGCGCACTAGGCGCGTCCGTTTATCTACTACCCGCTCCCCTGCGCGCCACTTGGTTCTGGTTACCCAACTTCACATTCTTGCATCGCATTCTTCTCCCGTTAGCTTAGGCCATTTAATAATACCTCCCTCCCTTTTATTTGGGTGGGTTGTTTGCTCCTTCTTCTTCTGGCCTCTTCTTCCTGCACCCAACTCCCAGCGTCTCTGCTGAGAGAACGGCGCCGCGAAGATGAGCTTGGTGGGGAACTTCACGTCGAATGGCGACAGGCAGACTGCACACAATGTGCCCTCGCCGGATGCTGTGCCACCTCAGCAGTACCAGGCTGCTGGTACGGACCGCGTAGGCTCTGATACGTCGGAAGCTTCTACTATTGCCCCCCAGCACGACGACACTCACTTGCACCCACACGCCATCGCGAACAACGACCCCTCGAGCCACAAGGAGTCCAACTTCACCACGACACAGACCTCCAAGGCAGGGAGCGAGGACGACGACAGCGTTGGCGCCCGGAGGGACGAGCAGGTCAATCAATTGGCGCGGCGATACACCCAACAGAGCACCAACTCCACGTCCCACCAAAGTCCTTTCCACGCCGAACCAGGATCCGCTCTCGACCCCAATGGCGAGCACTTCAACAGCCGCGCCTGGGCCAAGGCCATGCTGCACACGCAGCAGGAAGACCCCAATGCGCCTCCTATTCGGACAGCTGGTGTTGCGTTCAGGAACATGAACGTGCATGGCTTTGGAAGTGACACGGACTACCAGAAGAGTGTTGGAAACGTGTGGCTAGAAGGCCCCGGGCTGCTGAGGAAGATCAAGGGAGACAAGGGGCGCAAGATTGACATTTTACAGCATCTGGATGGGTTGGTGGAGGCGGGTGAGATGTTGGTTGTTCTAGGGCCGCCTGGATCTGGATGCTCGACTTTCTTGAAGACCATCGCGGGAGAAACGCATGGGTTCATTGTCGACGAGGCTTCCAAGATCAACTACCAAGGTACGTTTGGAGACATTCGTTCTTCGCGCACATTGACGCTAACGGTAACTAGGTATTAGCTCAAAACAGATGGCCAAGGACTTCCGCGGTGAGGCCATATACACGGCTGAGGTCGATGTCCACTTCCCGATGATGACCGTGGGAGAGACCCTTTACTTCGCTGCCAAAGCACGAGCACCGCGCCATATTCCAGGTGGGGCTTCGACAGACCAGTTCGCTGAGCACATGCGAGACGTGATCATGGCCATGTTCGGTATCAGCCACACTATCAACACCAAGGTTGGAAACGACTACATTCGTGGTGTTTCTGGTGGCGAGCGTAAGCGTGTCACTATCGCCGAAGCCTCGTTGAGTAAAGCTCCTCTGCAGTGCTGGGACAACAGTACCCGCGGTTTGGACAGCGCCAACGCCATCGAATTCTGCAGGACGCTGCGCATGGAGACGGAGATCAACGGTGCTACTGCTTGCGTCGCTATTTACCAAGCTCCGCAGGCCGCCTACGACGTTTTCGACAAGGCTCTTGTCCTGTACGAAGGCCGTCAGATCTACTTCGGCCCCACCACATCCGCCAAACAGTACTTTGTCAACATGGGTTTCGACTGCCCCGACCGTCAAACCGACGCCGATTTCCTTACGTCGATGACAAGTCCATTGGAGCGCGTTGTGCGCTCAGGATGGGAAGACCGCGTACCGCGAACACCCGACGAGTTTGCCGAGCAGTGGGCGAACTCTCAGGAGCGCGCGCAACTGCTGGTCCAGATCGAGGCGTACGAACAGAAGTTCCCCGTCGGTGGTGAGCAGCTGCAAAAGTTCAAGGAGTCTCGCCGCGCACAACAAGCCAAGGCCCAGCGCATCAAATCGCCGTATACCCTCTCCTACGTGCAACAGGTCAATCTGTGTCTGTGGCGTGGTTTCCGAAGACTGATGGCTGATCCCAGCATCACCCTGACCCAACTCATCGCAAACTCCATCATGGCTCTTATCATCTCCTCGGTCTTCTACAACCTGCCTGCGGACACAAGCAGTTTCTACTCCCGCGCCGCCCTCCTCTTCTTTGCCATTTTGATGAACGCCTTCGGTTCCGCTCTTGAGATTCTCACCCTGTATGCTCAACGACCTATTGTCGAAAAGCATTCTCGATACGCTCTTTATCACCCTTCGGCTGAGGCTTTCGCGTCCATGTTGACGGATCTGCCTTACAAAATTCTCAACGCTATCACTTTTAATCTGGTGCTCTACTTCATGACGAATCTGCGGAGAGAACCCGGTCGGTTCTTCTTCTTCGTCTTGATATCGTTCATCCTCACCCTGGTCATGTCCATGTTCTTCCGTTCTATCGCGTCTCTCTCTCGATCCTTGGTACAGGCTTTAGCACCCGCTGCTATTCTCATCCTAGGCCTCGTCATGTACACCGGTTTCGCCATCAATCCCAACTACATCCTGGGCTGGTCGAAATGGATTCAATACATCAATCCTGTTAGTTACGCATTCGAGGCACTCATGGTCAACGAGTTCCACGGCCGGAATTTCCCCTGTGTCAACTTTGTGCCCTCGGGTTCAGGCTACGAAGGCGTCTCGCTCGAGAACCAAGCGTGCTCCACTGTTGGATCTATTGCGGGTGTCCCGTACGTCAACGGTGACGACTACATCAACACAGCTTTCCAGTACTACTCCTCGCACAAGTGGAGAAACTTTGGTACGTAATGCTGGACAAAGACTGCATGAACTTTGCTAACTCTGTTTAGGCATCCTCTGGGTTTTCCTCTTCGGTCTCATGTTCGTCTACCTCGCGGCTACCGAGTTCATCACCGCCAAGAAGTCCAAGGGTGAGGTCCTAGTTTTCCGACGTGGTCACAAGGCTTTTAAGAACAAGTCCACCGACGACCTAGAGTCGGTGCCTACCGGTCGCTCTGCTGGTGTCCAGTCCACCGGTGGAGATGACATCGCCATCATCGAACGCCAGACAGCCATCTTCCAATGGAAGAATGTGTGCTATGACATCAAGATCAAGAAACAAGAACGCCGCATTTTGGACCACGTCGACGGTTGGGTCAAGCCAGGTACTCTGACGGCGCTCATGGGTGTCTCAGGTGCCGGTAAGACTACGCTGCTGGATTGCTTGGCTACTCGTACCACTATGGGTGTCATTTCCGGAGAGATGCTGGTCGATGGCAAGCCCCGCGATGATTCCTTCCAGCGTAAAACAGGGTACGCCCAGCAACAGGATCTGCATCTGTCGACCTCCACCGTTCGCGAAGCCCTCACCTTCTCCGCCGTTCTCCGTCAACCCGCACACGTCTCTCGACAGGAAAAGCTCGATTACGTAGAGGAAGTTATCAAGCTTCTGGAAATGTCCGAGTACGCAGACGCAGTCGTCGGTGTTCCTGGAGAGGGCCTCAATGTCGAACAGCGCAAGCGTCTTACTATCGGTGTGGAGTTGGCGGCCAAGCCAGCTTTACTCCTCTTCCTCGATGAGCCGACCTCTGGATTGGATTCGCAGACCTCCTGGGCCATTCTTGATCTTCTGGACAAGCTGAAGAAGAACGGACAGGCCATTCTGTGCACGATTCATCAGCCCTCTGCCATGCTTTTCGCCCGTTTCGATCGTCTGTTGTTCCTCAAATCCGGTGGTCAAACCGTCTACTTTGGCGAAGTCGGTGCGAACTCGAACATCCTCATCGACTACTTTATGCGTCAGGGTGGAAAGCCGTGCCCTCCGGCCGCTAACCCTGCTGAATGGATGCTCGAGGTGATTGGTGCTGCGCCTGGTTCCCACACCGACATCGACTGGCACCAGGCATGGCGCAACTCAGCCGAGTATGCACACGTACAAAACCATCTTGAAGAACTAAAGCACGAAACCTCTCACAAGACTGCCCTGGAACGAACTGTATCTGCACAGGCGCGCGAGGACAAGGCCGCCTATCGCGAATTTGCCGCACCCTTTGGACAACAGCTCCGCGAGGTCACCGTCCGTGTATATCAGCAGTACTGGCGCACCCCTTCGTACATCTACTCCAAGACCATTCTCTGCGGCCTCTCAGGTCTCTTCATCGGTTTCTCGCTCTACAACACACCCAACACGCAACAAGGTCTCCAGAATCAGATGTTCTCCATCTTCATGCTGTTCACCATCTTCGGTCAGCTAGTCCAGCAAATCATGCCGCACTTCGTCACCCAACGCGCTCTATACGAGGTACGCGAGCGCCCCAGCAAAGCATACTCCTGGAAAGCCTTTATGATCGCCAACATCGTCGTCGAAATCCCCTGGAACACGCTAATGGCGGTCCTCATCTACTTTTGCTGGTACTACCCCATCGGACTGTACAAGAACGCACAGGCAACCGACGCCGTCAGTCTGCGCGGCGCGCAAATGTTCCTCTTCCTCTGGATGTTCTTGCTCTTCACGTCGACGTTCTCGCACATGGTCATTGCCGGTATTGAGGACGCCGAAACGGGCGGCAATCTCGCCAATCTGTGTTTCTCCCTCTGTCTCATCTTCTGCGGTGTCCTCGCGACCCCCGAGCAGCTCCCCCGCTTCTGGATCTTCATGTACCGCCTCTCGCCCTTCTCGTATCTGATATCCGGTATGCTTTCCGTCGGTGTAGCAAATTCAGAGGTCCGTTGCGCAGATAACGAGTACCTCAACTTCGTTCCAGCCTCAGGCAAAACTTGCGGCGAGTACATGTCTACCTGGCAGGGCCTTGCCGGCGGCTACTCGCTCGACGCGAATTCCACCTCGGACTGCAGCTACTGCGCTCTGGGCGACACCAACGTTTTCCTTGCTTCGGTGCACGCGGATTACAGCGATGTATGGCGCAACTTTGGTATTCTATGGGTGTATATCTTCTTCAATATTTTCGGCGCCCTGTTCTTCTACTGGCTTGCGCGTGTGCCAAAGGTCAAGAAGGAAGACAAGGGTGGGAAGAAAGCTAGCGGGTCGACTACGGTGGAAGAGCAGGCGTATGATGAGCCTGAGCGCGAGGTGGAGGGCGTAGAGCGCAAGGGGCACGCAGAGGAGACCACGGGGCCTGAGTTGATGCCCATCAAGTCTGCGAAGGAGATGGAGAGTGGAAGGGGGGAGAAGATTTGAGCGGGCAATTTTTTGTCACGCTGTGTTTAATATTTTCTACTTTTGTCATGCATTTAGAGCCGTGCATTTCGACTTTAGCTTGGTAAAAGCTTTTCCTTTTGTTAGATGTGGATGGATGTCTGCCAGTATATGCTCTAGCGAGCGAGTCTTTCGTTTTTCTCGGTGTGTAATAGCAAGACTCCCATGTTATATGGCGTTGGATTGTGTAGATAGTAGACGAGATTTGAAACGTTATGAGCTGCTACTTTTGGCGCTGAGTGAAGTGCGGTGTGGCGCGGTGCGTGTATGATTTATTTCAGCTTGGTTAGATGTTATTCTAGTCGTCTAGGGTTGTGGGTCGGATAGCACGCAATGGGACGTTCAGTGGAGGCATGGATCATGGCGAGGACGAGGGTCGTAGTTATAAACTTGTATTTCTCATATGTACATCCGTCTACAGACACGTGAAGACACGTTTAGTACAACTTGAAACCCTCACTTCCAACCCCTCTGTCTATCTTTTCCCCTAGTCTATGGTAATAAAACCACGTCGCTCCGATCTTGCTAAAGGGATGCAATAACGTAGAGTATGCTGTCGGCGTATTGGAACACGAGTACATGCATGCCTATGCCCTCGAGAGTGGTCGTCGGAATGAGCGACACGCACAATCTGCGATGCAAACGTTTTGACACCGAGGTATCGATAAGCTGAAACGTCCACTGCGCGTTAAGCTATCGTGCCAGGTACTACCGGATGCGACAAGAGTGTCTGCGAGGAGATACCCGTTCGCGAGATCGACATATTGCGAGGTTTCGCGTCGTAAGCAGGTGGCCAACAAGGGGCAAAACAAGTGTCGATCAGGCGAGCTGATGCACAGCTTTGAGCTGGCGTGTTCGACCGACAACTTCCTAATTCATGCGCGACTCATCGATATCCGTGAAGCCGCATGGTAGTCGTACATGGAACCCCGCAGCTCTCCACCCTGCGTCGCCACGAGCAGTGCCTTAGTGAAGACTAGTTCTGGCAACTACGGAGGAGGCGTGGCTGTGTAAGCAGCACATGCAGCCCAATCGAAAGTGGCCATTACTTCGGCGACTCGGGTAACCCGTCCACGCGTCGTCCCAACACGCGACCCTCAGAATATCGCGCATTTCCAAATACTTCCCGTCTGCGCCTCTACGACGCGAAATAGCAGGCGAAAATTCGTATTCGGCTCGGCGACGTGATATGTAACAGTCACATCGTGCCTGTGTTTCTCGCCCCCAATTTCCGCGATGGGCTAGCACGCTATCTGATCGAGGTGTTTGGGCTTAGCGCGGGTTCGTGTTCAGTGGTTTGGTTTTGGCGATCGAGATTGGGAGGGTGATAAGGGGCAGATGGTTTGGTATGACATAGTGGTCCTTAGGGTTGAGGAGCTTTGAGTTGACTTCAGTTGAGTTGTGTGGCGGTTTTGGTGTGGGTGTTGATGTTGATGTCTGCGGAACTCTTGCGGGAATACTGCTCGCTATGAGGCAGTGGCAATCTACGGTCCGCCAGCATATCGTGTGTGGCAGAAGGGGGAAGTCGCCGTTGGAGAGGGCAGACTAGCATTCGAGAAGTAATTCTCCCGCCTCCTGTATTGGCCCATGAGGTACAAGTCCGGATCAGGTGTGCGAGACTGCTGCGACGGACTCGACAGGTCGTCGAACGAGTGGTGCGAGTGCGGCGGCGTAAATTGGAACGCATCTAGTCGCGAAGTTATCGGAGGTGTGTAGTCGATGCTCGGCACCCACTGAGGCGCGTTCCAGGCAGAGATGTTGATAGGAGGGATGGGATCGTAAATGGAGACAGGCCATGCAGGTTCGAACGACTCGAAAGACGGCAGGGGCTGTGAAGAGGGACGGTAGTTATTGTCATATGGCGACGTCGATGGGACGATCATAGGGTTCAGCATGGTGTCGCTGGTGGGTGGTGATGTGGTGTAGTTGTCGTTTGACTGAAGCATCATTGATCTTGCTGGAGACCTCTGCTCGATGTATTCTGGCGTCAAGACGCGCTGTCCTTGAAAATGTTCTGCTCTTTGGGGTGTCTCTTGGTCGTTTGAATCCCCCTCTTTGACAAGTTGCTGGAGGTACTGGAGCTTTCTCTTCCGCTTTTCTCCTACGTGGTAGCTCCTGTTAGCTTCGGTTCAGACGAAAGTATGTTGAAGGTAGCGATGTGAACCTACTGTAATTCCTCGAAGCTATCCTGTTCTGCTGCTTTCGAACCTCGCTGTTGACTTTCTTGGGCTTCGTCCCCGACTCCTGCTCCTCCCCAGTAGACCGTGCCCTCCTCCCCGATGTCGACATGACGTGTGCTTGAAATGTAGATGTGGGAAACATGGCGCCAGCAGATGGTATCATCAAACAACGTAAAGCGGAAAAGATGGAGTACAAGAAGGTCAATGTTTAGTCTTGGTATTCTCGATTAGTGGATACGGGAACGTTGTGCCAAGGGAAGCATACAGCTCTATATGTAGAGTAGCTCGCCCAGCTTCTGGAATGTTGCAAACCCATGAACATATTGCCGGATCCGTCAAGGCTGATAAATGGGCCAGGAATAGCAGCCATAGGGCGCAGTGGACGAAGAAACGGACGTGCTGCTGGGTCCTTCCCGCGCACGAAGGCTAACCTTAAATTTTGCCGCGAAACAGAGCGGTGGATCAGGGGCGCTGCGTGCGTACTTTTCAGTGCAAATTTGATCTCAAAAGGTATAGTCACAAATGGCCACTGCGCCATCGACTGGTCGGTGACTCGGGTGCCACCTGCTCGGTTTAACAGATACCACATTGGGACGGAACGACTGGCTCGCGATTTGCTGAATCATCGTGTATCTGCGAGTTTGGGCCGTGAACTGACCGTCCACGTGAGCGGCCCATGGGGCGGTGGGAGCTACGGAGGTAACGGCAAACCGGCATAGTGGCCGCTTGAGAGCGGGCATGCCGTCATGAGGCCGGTATGAAGAGCTGTGATACCGATCACAAAACATGGGGTGGTTTGCCGCAGGCTTCTCCCGAGAGTGTTTCCACGCACACTTCAGCCCCAACTAAGCTCAATGCGGTTAGCAGCTAGGCTTGCATCTGGCACCCACCAATCAATCCCGCGCACGACGTGATGCCTAAGCACATGGGTTCCTTCAGCTTGACCGCCGTCTCGATAGCCGGCCTTGATCAAATCTCGCATAGAGGTTCGAGAACGTCGTGAGAAATGATCTCCAGTTGTAGGCAGAAGTACGAACTGACCAACTAAAAAGTTGCATCGGCGTGGTATCTCAGCCTCGTAAACCGTGCCGCACATGCAGGGCCGTTTTGGCATATGCAGATGTACGTAGGTGGGTCACACCTGCGGCTTTACACAACATTTCGCTCTCCGGTGTCCCGCAGTCGCTAGCAACCAGTGCAGTCTACTCTCCAGAGCGGGCCGCATAGTAGGAGTTATCCCTACGTAAAAGCTGCTGCTAGGCCTATATAGGAAACCAATCAGTTCAATCCAAATCTCTCGAGCCCCATTTGACTGATTGTTAGCAGCTGAGGCTCAGCCTTTGCAAGGTACCATTCATGAAATAGTCCAGGCAGGAATTAGACAGTATATCCCGACATAAACTCCTTGAGAATAGACCTTTCTATGGTTATTTATATCGAAAGGCCGTCCGCTGTGGGGTTAAGTCCATGAAATCTTTCTCGGAACTCCGAGTACTGCTAAGCAAACCCTGTATAAGTACTGGCGGCACAGCGCTGTGGCGTGTACTTGATCACTCATCAGCAGTGTCATCGTCGTCCACCTCAGCGCTTTTGATATTTGTAATTAATCTTGTCGAAGTCGTTGCTTCCACTACTCTCGACCATGTCTCACCAAGGAAAACCTCTCACCACCGACAAGGGTACCGTCGAGCAAATATACGATCGTAAGATCGAGCAGTCCGGAAAGTTCACTGCTCAAACCACTGCGGAGGAAGTAGCAGCGACATTGGCGACCGACATCGCCGGTAAGACTGGTAAGTTACACAACATGAGCGCTGTCTTAGCACGTTCTGGAAGCATTCGCTGACACCTGGAACATCTAGTCATCATAACTGGCGCGTCTCCTACAGGTATGGCCCTTCAGTATAGCAGCATCGAATACTATTGGTGACGCTTTCCAGGTATTGGTGCAGAAGCTGCCCGCGTGATCTTCAAGCATGAACCCAAGCTTCTGATCCTGGCAAGTCGCAGTCATAAATCTATCGAGCAGACCATTGCTGCGATTAGAAAGCAGAACTCCGCCGCTGTTGTAAAGGGTGTGGAAGTTGATGTCTCCGACTTGGACTCTGTCAGGAAGGCTGCAGCCGAAATCCTCGAGCTCACTCCAGTTGTAGATGTCCTCATTAACAATGCTGGGATCATGAGTAAAGACCCCTACATTGCAGCTGAACTTTCAGCTGATCATCACGGTAGTGACCCCGGACTTCAAGACCACCAAGCAAGGGGTCGAGATGCAGTTCGCCACTAACCATCTGGGTCACTTCCTCTTAACGAATCTTCTTATGCCGGCTTTGCTCAAGTCGGAAGCGGGGGCAAGAGTCGTGAACATTTCGAGTGCTGGTCACCATGCTGGTCCAGTCCATTTCGAGGATATCAACTACAACGTAAGTCGCAGTAATACCAATCTAGACAAGGTTGTGGGGTGGACCATGGATTCCACGCACGCACGTGCTCTGATTGGAGTTGTCCCGCAATTCCCTCAGTGAGAGTGCACACGCTTGTGTCCTGGTATTCCCAATACCCGGTTTCAGATTGCTGACACTTTTGTACGTAGAACGGTCATGAATACGAGCCGTTCAAGGCATATGGGCAATCTAAGACGGCAAACGTTCTCTTCTCCATCTCATTGGCCAGTAAGCTGGGGAGTAAAGGAGTACGAAGCTTCTCGGTGGACCCCGGAGGTGAGTTGGATGATGATCGGCAAAAGCATGGCGCTGATATCGCGTAGCCGTTGGGGGCACTTCGCTCTCCCGTGACATTTCCCTCGAAAGTAAGGTCGCGTTGGGCGCCTGGAATCCCGATGGGTCGCTCGCAGAAAGCATTCCCTGGACGACTGTTGAAAATGGCGCTTCAACGTATATTGTCACTGCCTTTGACCAGATAGATGGTGAGCCCTGCCCCCACTATCGCAACACTGAACACTGCTGACACCATGAACAGAGCACAACGGTAAATATTTCGCCGACAACAGTGTTGATTCAACCGCCGCATCGTACGCCCAGGACCCGGAAGCAGCTGAAAAGTTGTGGCTGCTGAGTGAGAACTGGGTGGGGGAACAGTTCCGGTACGACTGATCACATCTGACGAGTGGAGAGGCGCAACTCAAGGAGATTGAGGTTCAGCCCCTGAAATGATGAACGTGACCAGCGGCAATCGTTGCCACTGTGCGTGCCGCTTCACGTTGATAACATCTACTAGACAGGCAGCGGTTACTCAGAGGTATCAATGATGAGATTCCCGATGAAGACCATTGGTAAATAATTTTTTTCTGAAGGTTGACGGCCCATATTACGTGACAACGTTGCGTGTGCTAGATGCATAATGTGTTCGTAGCGTCGTTGCAGGATAGCAGCCAGATCGGAGCCTGACGCAATTGCATGGTATCCAAGCTAGAGAGCGAGAGGCGATGTCTCGTGGCTAAGAGATGAAAATACTGCGAGGACGAAAGGCATTTGTTGAAGTGTGGATGAGATTCGTCATCGGTAGATAAAAGAGCAGCTGCGTTCAGCAGTTGCAGACGCGCTGGCTCGAAATCGATTAGTCATGCACCCACTTAACCACCAGCCTGACGACCTTAGAGCTCTACCACATTACAACATCCATCGACCAAGGCTCTAGACACGATCATTCATCTAATTTTCTCGGCTTTGTCTTCGAGGTTGCTGTTGCAGCGGACTGCAGATAATTATTCTTCGAGCTTTGAGACATACTGCAATAAGAACATCCCCTCACATCTCGATTACCTTCTCCGCTCCGATTCGGCAGAAATCTGTGGCAACCTCCTACCCATGAGACTTCGTTGCGAATCACAACAAACGGCCTGAAGCCGACGATGTTTCTCGAAAGCCACACTATAAGAAGTGTTGTTCCAACATGCATTTAATATCCCCGCAACCGGTTATGCCACATAGGACCCTGCCGAAGACCGTGCTCAATAATGCAAACAATACCTGGAGCTGACCTTTTATATTACACCCTGTCAGGCGATCCTTTCCATATTAGATATTGCGGTGGGTTCGTCCCATTCACGTCGAATGTCGAAACAAAAACCCCGAGGGAAACGACGCAACCCTCACCCGCCAAACCGACAATTCTTTTAGGCTTCACTCATATAAATTGGCATTGCCTAGCCTACTTAGAGAATTTCTGGTTCGATAGTTCCTTCATCCCGTGCAAAGGCATGGTGTTGCGGCGTCACCGTTCAGACTACCACCGCGCCACCTCTACAAAAGAAAACGAGATTACTCGATGCAACAACACCGGCGTATACGCACGAGGAATACATGCATGACGCCTCGGAAGATAACCCGATCTGTTCAGTGAGCTTGCCAATGCACTCATCCCGGTCGGCCGATACGTTATAAAAGCACTGTAAAGCTCATCGCAGAAAAAGCGACTCTCGTTCCAACCGACTCGTATCTTTAGCACCGCATCGCCTGTCGTTGCGTCTTCGGCTCAAGATCTTCCCCACATTCCTTCTTCTGTTACATACGCATGATGGCAGCTTGTCGATTCGATTCACCATCTCTCGTGACCTCAGTGTCCGGAATATCAGCCACACCAACGTTCGCTTTCGATCCCGCAAACTCCAACTATTTCGGTCTGACCGGGAAATTCACTTCGAGTATTTGTCCAATTGTGCTGCACTAACACGAAAAATACTAATTCTGCTAGACAATGGCGCATTCTGCTCCTTTCCCACTCGTTCAGCCATCACACCCGTCATCGTTACTTCGAGCGGCTCTTTCGGAAGATACACTTACTGTTCCATTCTTCAACCACCATCGGCCAATCCAACAGGTACTAGCTCGACTACTTATAATGGAATCGAGTGCCCGGCGGTCACGAACAACGCTTGGCTGCCGGGAACGTACACACTCGCATTCTTGCAAAATGACGGAGTGCCAAATATCTCATCGCAGGTCTTCCGCATCGCTTCTACTACGACCGCTACCGATAGCACAACAACAACCTACTATAACTATACAACCTTTCCAGTCGAGACTATATCCACCGCCACGTAGGTTCTCATCTCCGCGAGCAAGCATGCGCCTAACAGGTGTTCAGCGCTACCAGTTTTACCTCCACTGCAACTTGGACTGCGTCCCGTCCACTCTCTACTGCCACCAAGACGATCCCAGTCACATTGACGAGCACGACAAGTTCCTGCTCTTCAAGCTCGAGAGAATCATCATCAGTACCCTCTTCTACTCCCACCAGCCTGCCAATATCCAAGAACGGATCTTGTGGAGGTTCTAGTGGTCAAACGTGTCTTGGCTCATCATTTGGCAACTGCTGCTCTCGTAAGTGCGCATATTTTTGCTTAGGCTTATTCAACTTACACTCTCTAGAATACGGCTACTGTGGAAGTACGAATAACTACTGTCTACTGAGCGAGGGTTGTCAGCGCGGATTTGGAACTTGTAGCTCATCATCGTCAGCCTCGAGTAGTGTGCGGCCCACGCCAACCAATAAGGTGTCTCCTGATGGATCTTGCGGCGGTGCAAACAGCTATACATGCACACCTGGAACATGCTGTTCGCGTAAGCGCTTCTATTTGTCTTCATACAACTGCGTTTCATACTAACAATCTCCGAATAGAACACGGCTACTGCGGCACAACAAGCGGCCACTGCAATACAGGTTGCCAGCCTCTCTTTGGCATATGCAGCAAACCCAGCCCTCCGCAACCCTCCTCCACGCTTAAAGTCTCGCTTGATGGCAATTGTGGTCGGGGATCCGGACAGACATGTAGCGGAAGCACCTTTGGCGACTGTTGCTCCCAATACTCCTTCTGCGGCCGGACGTCAGCTTATTGCTCCGCAGGCTGCCAATATCAGTTTGGGGATTGCGATGATGTGCAGAGGCGGTCTCTCGCTCGTTCGAATGTGGAGGATATTAGCAAGGATGCGTTAATTGTACGCGCAGTTGGTGGGAGTGGCCCAGACTACACGTACCCGCCGATCCCACGTACAACGACCACAACAAGTGTGACCCACATGATCATCGTGTTCCCTTCTGGTGTTATAAGCACGACCACAGTGCTGGGTGTTTCTACGACGACGGTGGGTGGTGTCATTACGATTACCCAGACTAGCCCAGTAGCTACTAGAACAGCTACGGTCTGTCCTACAGGCTAGGATACGCTCGGTTTTCAGCAGCTTTCTCAAATGACATCAGTTCGTCTTTCAAAGATTGATCGTCTCTACCGCTTATGCCGTTTGCCCTATCATCAAACTGTGGAAATTGCGCCCTAGCAAGCACACCACAGACACCCCCACCTAGTCTCAAACTGAGCCGTACCTCTGGGGTACGAGCCGCGTCGCAGTATGACAAGCGCACTCTGAGCTCTAATACATGATGCACTAAGACCTCTCATAACTTTTACAGACATATACCCCAACCTCGGAAGCTATCGTCGTCGGGGAAGCACAAGTCGCAGAACTGCCCTTAACAGATATATTTTACCTACCCGGATTCGTTTAGCAAAAGTTTAGACAAGACGGAATCGATTGAATAGTGCACGCCCATCCCTCGGGGAGATGTCAACTATCGCACCTACTATTGCTGCACTTGGTATGGGAGCTCCCTACTGGACCAAATCCAGCAGACTCACATCGTAGCGTCTCCAGATAGCGTGGAAAGAGCTGCGATCTGGCAAACAGAAAACAAAGTGGAAAGTGAACTTGACGATTTTGACTCCTATGCATGTGGACTAAGGTCAACATCTCGATGGAAAATGGCATGAACGTCTTGCGTATCAATACCATTAAGCTCATATATTATCTATGGAAAGAAAAAGGGGGATTCTTGGTGAGCCGGTCATAACTCTCTGACCGAGAACGATACCATCAACAAGTACTTGACAACATCCTGCCACATCGTCGTCGTTAATCTCCAACAGCACTATGCTCTACTGTTCATCTCGTACTCTCCATGAAGAGGCTCAAAGGTGTCTTCCCGTCTGAACCCCTTCTTCTTGTTTTGCTTAGCAGCTTTCTTCTCCGCCTTCACCCTCTTCTTCTCAGCCTTCCTCTCTTTCCTGCTAGGAAACTCGCTCTCAGGTCCCTTCAGCGCAAGTCCCGGATGTACAACCGCAAGAACAAGGATTGCAAGTGTCATCGGGAAAGCATCCAGTATCAAAGCATACACCTCGTTGTACGGCAGCGGGTTGGAAATTTCGACACCGGCGGAAAATTCTACGAGGCGGAAGATGATGCGTATGCTGATGAGGATGAGGGATGCATAGAGCGCGAAAGTGAGCCACAGCCACCTCTTGTTCTGGGTGTACAAACGCTGCACGTCGAGCTGGAAGCGGACGATAAGCGCGGTGAAAAGGATAATGAAGCCTTGCTGAACTCCGACACCGGCCATGTATATGTTCTTTCCCGACGTCATCGTAGACGCATCGTTGCCTGGGGAGAGCATCGAACCGCCGGTGGCCTGCACGAGGAAGGACGCGATGTCGAACCACACGAACCATTTCCCAATGCTAATTGCCTTGAAGCCCCATACTTTCTTATCGGGGTGGTATGTCCAAATGAGTCGGCCGGCGGTCATATATGCGTATGCGTTAACCCACAGAGGTGCGAGCAGGAAGAAAAGGGTGCTAATGATGGCGAGGGTTTGTGATTGTTGGTTGCGGGTTGCGATAGCTCGGATGACGAAGGCGATGAGTTCCCATCCCACCCCCATAATCATGACCCAGCTGAAGCCTTTTCGGTGAAAAACGGCGAGGCCAACGTGAGCGATTGTGAGGAGGCCGAAAAGAGTCGCAAAGGTGACGGCTGCGGGGAAGGAGGGATCGTATGACCATTGGGCGTTGCATGCTTCTGGATGGACATAGCCGTATTTGTTTGGCACTGCCGTGGTGCAGGACGCTGTGGGAGAGGATGATGTGGTCGACACTGGGGAGTTGGAGGTTGGTGTTGCCATTACGACTAGCAAACAAGAAAACAGGCTGTTTAGATATTGATGAAAGGAAAAAGGTTGTTGGAAAAGTTTAAAGAATACTGGCGGCGATGCACCAAAGACTAGTGTAGTAATGGGAGGAAGATGCTGAGATTGACCAATGTGCTCATGCTCCATGAAGCACTCACCCTTTATACATCACCGCTCCCAAACACATCTCCACCCTGCGATATCTCGAACATCCTTTCGTACATCTGTGTTGCGCGTCCCTACAGCGCCGGTCAGAGCATGGTTTACCGCAACGGTCAAGCCTCCAGACAACATAGGCGAGCTCACCAATCAGAGGCATCGCACGGCCGTAAAAGGTTTAGCTGTCCTTAAATTAAGAGCAAACGTTGGTCCGAGCCCCAAGCTTAGGGGCCTAATAAGCATGGTCCTTCGCTTGGCTCTAAGGCTCGTGTAAATGCAGCTCGCCTGAATACCAGAACGGAATAGCTTGCGAGCGAGTCCTCTGGGATGGATGCTTTTCGAGGTCGCATTTACTTGAATGGACGGTAGTTTAAGTACTGTGACGGCTGCGTACACGTTCCATGGCTTGGAAACTTTATCGATTGGTCGTGATTTGGAAATGTTGCTTGCAATCAACGAAAGGGCGCAGTGTGACGGGCAAGCTCGGGTACAGCCCACCAATGAAGCAGTGGACGCTCCCGTACCGAGTTTGACATTGTAGTCCTCGAAACCATGGGATGAGACTATGCGGCTGCTGGATGTGGTGGCTCGGGCAGTTGGTGTGCGTGGTGTTGAGGCTGAGTTCAGGCATCGAGAAATCAGTTCATCGTACTAGCATCTCCGAGCCAACTCGAGCATGTCCGGCCTTTGGTCAGATGCCGATTTAATAAGCCAGTCATGTGATTCGGCCCTTCAACTCGTCCTAGGCATGAGCAGGTGCCATGTTCATTACACTCTCTTTCACTTTGTCCGATTAGATGTCTCTTTTCTCTTGTGGTTCGTCGCTTTATGCCCTCTAAATTGTGCGACACCCAGCCTCAGGGGTGCAAACACGCACTCTGCGTAGCTTATGCAGAGGAGTCCTGGCACGTGTTGTCTCCTTACCATATTCCCCAACTGTCTTGCTTTTACTATGCGTCTTGCACTCCATTAAATGTTTGTGGTGCTGCGGGGTCGTCCAATGCCCACGTTTTTGCGGCCAACCGACCACAGCGTCGACCACTTACGTCGTCCTTCACCGTCTTACCTTACGTGAGACGCATCGTTCGTGCAACGTCCACACGTATGCCCCAATCTATCCTTTCGATCAACTTGACACCATCACACCGCTTCAGGGCATACTGGCTACACGCTGAGAGAGGCAGCGGCAAAGGAAACATCCTATGCCGTCGCCATAGATAATCGCGCAATAGGAGGCCGTGACATGGCCTGGAGCAAACTCAGCCTTATCCCCACGAGTGCACTGCGCAAGCGAATAACCGTAGATCGCAGCTGCAAACAACATGCAACCCTTCGGCCCCTCTGCAACCATAAGGAATGGTAAGGAATGGTTATGCTAATCCGAACCATCGGCACTTCCGTCCACTATTTCCCCAGAACCCGTCCAACGATACACCGACTCCGCAGATGCAGCCGTCAATTCCATGCATTAATGCACAGCGCGGGGTCCTTCGAACCAAAGAGACGCCTTCCTGACGGGCGATCTCCAAGTCCTGCTGCTGACTTGACGTCGATCGTCGCTGCGCTCAGCCTTGCCCAGCAGCTGTGACTCCACTCGCTGGCTTGCGGGTGCTGCTTTACTATTCTTGGGGTTACGCCTGCCCGCCTTACGCTCACCACCGACAAGCAGAGGCGAGAATGGGGAATCTCTGCCTTGCGATCTGCGGCCACCGTTGCACGCCTTGTCCTACACTCCACGCGTATATCATCTCGTCGTTCCCCGGACCTTGGAGCAAGCCTGCTCGGGCCTCCATTATACCTCTTGTTCACAGGGTTGTCCTTACCGATGCTTCCCCCTCACGGCCAGGCTGACACCTGACCTCTTCCTAAAAGGAGAAAAGTATTGTCAGGAAGGCGTTGCGACAATGGCGCCACTTTGCGCCGAATTCACAGTGGAGAGGCGATTTCCACTGCCCAGTGAAGAGACTCGCGAGCCTACTCGGGATAGTCTGACCAAGGAAGGAGGATTCCTCGAAGCATGGGCCCAAGGATACAACGTCGGAAGCCTGATTATCCTCATTCTAATCGTCTTTTGCAACTACCGCTCTGGCATATTGCTGCACAAGCTCATCTTGCTTGAGGTACGTCGCATCTCTACCCATAACCAACCTCATCTCCCCTCCCTCTGCATCGACGCTAATGAAAGCAGCTCGTTCTTGCCCTATGGCACGGAACCTTCATCTTCGTCTCGGATCCCAACTACGGCTGGTACCTCTCCTCTACTGCCGCCCTCCTCTTTATCTCCTACCAACTGCACAACATCGTGTCATGGCTCAAGATACGCCCATTTCTCCCACGCTGGGGCTCCCGCTTCTTCATCATCAGCCTTCTCCTCGTGCAGCCTTTCTGGGTCGCTGAAGCCTGGTCCAACTTCGAGTACTTCAACGACCTCGGCTCCACCGTCAATGAGCGCATGCGTCCCTGGGAAGCCCTGCTACGCGATCCGTGGTGGATCTTTACTACGTGGCGACTCGTCCACTCAATAAAGAAGACTTATGGATTTACTTTGTGGTCGCTGATCAGGACGAACAGTCGCTTTGGGGTTATGCTGGGGTGTATGTTTATATCCATCGCTTTTCTCCTCACCGATGTTGCGGTCAACGCCGCGCACGTAACGACAACCTCAGGAATCAATCCTTACTGGCGGTTCGCCCTTGTCTTCAAATGCGCTTCCGACACCATTTTCCTTGACGATTTCAAGTCGGTCCTCGACGACATCGTTGCGCGGAAATTCAGCTCAGCAGGCGGCACCGTTTTTCGCGGGTCTCAAAGCCACAGGCGCTCGCATTCACAGTCGTGTACGCGCGGCGGCGCGGAGCTCTCCGAGCGCGTGTCTATCCCTGGACCTACGACGAACATTTCGTCTCCGGGACCGGCGGCGAAGAACTCGAAGACGAAGTCAAAGTGGGTGAATCCGTTTGCGGGGCGTGGCCGGAAGGCCTCCGTGCCTAAGATACACGTACAAAACGAAATGACGGTGACGAGTGAGATGCGAAAACCCAGTTTGGATAGCTGGGCGAGTGAGCAGGGCATGTTGAGGACACCGGACGTGGCGATATATGCGCATAAGAAGGATGGCGAGAGTGCAGCATCGTTGGGGATTGGTCGTGCTGATTTGAATGTGTGAATGTATGATTATATGAATGTGAACGATTCAATCATGATGTGTTGGGAGACGAGTTTGGATCGGTTGGCTTAGTGAGTGTATCAGCTTACTCTCACAGCAACCCAGTCGCTACTGAGCATTACAGCGGCGATAGCACACTGTTTTTGTGACTAGGCTACGGCGGGTGCCGGAATGTGTTGCAATACACAGCAAAAGTTCTGGAGAGAAATCGCAGAAGCATTATCAGTGAAGTGGGTTCAGTCCGTTCGTCGTTAAGCAAGTTTGCTTCAACAAATTCGATGAACCGGCCGTCTACGATGCATTGAAATGAAAACCAGGCATATATGAAGAAGATAGAACAGCAGAAGCCATGCCGAATAGAAAGATGCACCAGACCAAGAAGCGCCTGTCTAGCCTTGTCGTCTACACAAACCGTATTACCCAATCTGAACGACAATAATGAAACGCTCGCAAACAGACTTCCGCCAAACCTGGTCGGACTAGGCCGCTCTAGCACTACCGATTGTTCCGTTTCCTTTCCCAGCTACCCTCTTCCTAACCTCCAACTGCTCGACCTCTAGGTGCTTGCCGCTCTTCTCAAGCTTCACGGCCCCGATGTAGTCGTTCGCTCCGATCTTCGCGTCTAGCCTCGGGGTGGTAGGCAAGCTCGGCGGTGGTGTCTCCACGTGTGTGCCTTCGACCAGTACCTGCTCTGTGACCGCTTCCTTGTCTTCAGCACTACGCGTGCCGATTGGGGGGTCGAATCGCTTCCTCAGTGTCTCGATCATTTTGCTGAACCAGTACCAGTTCAGGCCGTTGAGAACGAGGTTTGAGAGTAGGTAACAGCCCGCGAGCCAGATAGGCACTTGCCTGTCGCCTGCAAACTGCATGATCTCGCTTTGTGGGACATTGCTTGCGTCGACTACGGTGCCGTTATTGAGCTTGCCGAACGCCGGATCGTTTAGAGCGAGGTGAGGGGTGAAGATGGCACGGTAGACGTCGTAGAAGACGCGTGCGGACTGGTATGAGCCCCAGCAAAGGCGGCAGCCGAAAAAGGCGAATAGGAGGATAATGCCGTTGTAGAACTGGATCTTGGAGCCCGTCATGTTGAGCTTGTCGCAGATCCAGTGGATGTTCAGGAAAGGAGACGAAAGCTCGTAGAGGATAAAGGTCGGCGCGTAGTAGTTGACGAACGGACGCTATACACGCAAATCAGCACGCTCTTCTTCCAAACGTCGTGGATACGGGCAGAAGAGGACTTACGAAGCCTAGCGAAAAGACAAACAGAGCCGACACGGCATGCGCCAACATGCCGGGCCCGAAGATGTGCATGTTCTGCAGCGTGATCATGAGATCCCACAGGAAGTACCCGCCCGCAAACGCCTGGATCAAGCCGCTCGCGCCCGTATAGCCATGCACTTTCCCCATGTAGTTCATCTCGTTCCGCTCGTCGTCATTCCACATGACCCATAGCGCCAGCACGCAGATCAGTGTGCTCTGGACAAACGACACAATGTGCACATCCCAATTAAGTTTGGTGCGAGCATTGAAGGCGTTGTATCTCCGGGGCCAGAAGAAGCTGGAAATGGCCGGGGAGACGATCTTGTTGATCCCATAGTAGAGGGAGAAGGCGAACAGGACCTCGTGGATATGGAGGGGGAGCGTCTTCAGGCAGAAGTAGTCGGCGAAGGGCTGGACGTAGTGGGTGAGCCATTCGGGCGGCGCGAAAGGGAAGGGGTCGTGCATGGTGGGAGCTGTGCCGCAGCGGGGGCGGATCGGAGGGGTGGTCGACGCAAGGGATGGTGGCAGGCCTGGGAATGTGAAGACGCGGTCGCACGAGCGGTGGCAGCGGAGGGAAAGGACGAGGGGGAAGTAACGGGGGACGCGCGTGGTTAAGAAGTGCGCAGGCAAGAACAGCGGGCGCGAATGCCTAGGCTGAGGCAGGCGGAGGTGGATGGATAGTCAGCTCCACCGACAGCGTGCCGCGGGCATGTCTTGTGCTCCTCCAAGCTTAGCCCGCTGGACGGCCGCCGGATCTAACCCTACAAAGATGCGCCTACCGACAAAGCGCAGGCGCACGGCGGACGTCATCCACGCGCCGTTAGCCGTCAGTGGGAGCTTAGTCTTACTGCACAGCGCAGGCGTACGGCAGACGTTACGTGGATGCGCTGGAATTCTCGCCTTTCCGGTTGCGAGCGCACAAGACCACGTCATGCTTCATGTACAATTGCACCGCCACATGAGGCGCCACGCGCTTAGTGGACCGCGCCAAGTCCGACCGCCTTGCCCGAGATCCCCGAGAAGAGAGCACCCTTTTCGTGGATATGCTCCGTAATCCGACCAAATCACCGCGACGCATCTGGATACAGTAGAGGATGGTAGAGATGGAGAGGTATACAATCCCGAAGCAAGCCACGGCTGAAGAATACGATCTCGAACGCGTGTGGCCCCCTTTTGTACTCAAGAGAAGCTGGGTATCGATAGGGATAGAAATTAGGGGGTCGTAGGAATAGAGATTAGGGGGTCGTAGGAATAGAGATTAGGGGGTCGTAAGAAATCGATCATCACGAAAGCTCGGGATCTTGGAGGTCGAAATAGCGTTTGAACCAGGAGCTACGGCACCTGTCGTCTATCAAGCGCTCCGTGTGAGCTCCGAGGAAAACAGCGCCTACAAAAGACGTGTGTTCAATACAGTCGAGCAGGGGGTAGACATCTGGCTGTATCTAGTAACTGAATCTGTTTGTCCAGGTCAAGAGAAAGCGACGGAGGGCGGGGCATGCGTTCTCCGGGAAGCAGCCGTTGGCCTTTTGCGCGGGTTGGAAGCCAGGGCGCGTGAGTAGTAGGTATAACATGATTTCATGACCTGGCAAACAGACAGTCGATCCTATGAGCACCGTGGGTGGTAGACGGCCGCTTCGAGATCAAGCTCAGCTCAGAGTTGTAGAGGGGCAGGGGACGAAAGTGTGGATCGCGTTCAGACGCGACGAGTGGAGGCAGGGATGTAGGTCTTGGCGGTGATGAAGCTTCCGCAACAAGTTCCGACGGTGGGTCCATCGGCTGAGCTCGTTCCACCTTTAGCTACCTCTGGTGTCCTTTTGTGACAAAGGTTGTCTTTAGAGGCAGTCATTCGGACATACCAATCCACTCATCATTGTAGCGGGTGGTTCGCGATGCGATCGTTGCGATTGTTCAGGCCGGCATGCCGTACTAAGCAAGCAGTAGCTCGAATACAATGTGCTCCCCGCCGGACCTACACCAGACCTGCCTTCGCTCCTAAACCCGCAATCGACATCAAACACATCCGACAAAATCCCGGACTGTACGAAGAGAACTGCATCGCGCGCAATTACGCCGCGCAAAGCAAGGCATCATGGCGAATTCTCGAGCTACACAACGAATGGCTCGCGCTGCAGCAAAACGCTCGCCATTTGCGCGAGCGGAACAACCAGCTTCGTGGTAGACTAGCCAAAGGAGGGTCGCTCGAGACGAGCGCACCCGACGGCCAAGATAGGGCGTCGATGATTGATGAGGCGAAGGCCCTGAAGTCGGAAATCGGGAGCATAGAAGAGAAGGAAGCGCTGTTGCAGGATGAAATTGACAGCCTCGCGCAGAGCCTCCCGAATCTGAGCAGCACTGATACTCCAGTCGGAGACGAACCTCAAGTGATAGAATATATCAATGACCACCCCGAACCCGAACCCTCGCAATCCGACCGAGTCTGGAAATCGCACGTACACATCGGATCGGAGCTTGGCATACTAGATTTTGCAGGCGCGGCGCAGACGTCAGGGTGGGGATGGTACTTTCTCGTGGACGAGGCGGCCATGCTGGAGCAAGCCCTCGTACAGTATGCCCTTAGTGTGGTCAGGAAGAGAGGATGGAAGGTCGTCTCGCCGCCATCATTGGTGTACTCTCACATCGCCTCGGCCTGTGGATTCCAGCCGAGAGACCAGAGTGGAGAGCAGCAAATTTACGCCATCGAGCAAGCGGAGAAGGATAAGGCGAAGCCGCAGCTGGTGCTCACGGGCACAGCAGAGATACCACTCGCAGGAATGAAGGCGAGTCAGACGTTTGAGGACTCGGAGCTGCCGCTGAAGACCGTCGGAGTGTCACGATCGTATCGTGCCGAAGCAGGAGCGCGAGGAGCAGATACCAAGGGCCTATACCGCGTGCACGAGTTTACCAAAGTGGAGATGTTTGCTTGGACGCTTCCGGACAACAACGACCAAGATCGCTTCACCACCTCGACTAGCTCGAGCTCCGAATCCATCTTTGAAGAGATGATGTCCATCCAGAAGGAGATTTTACAGGCGCTCGGCCTCCATTGTCGCGTCTTGGAAATGCCTACAACCGACCTGGGAGCGAGCGCGATGCGAAAGCGCGACATTGAAGCCTTCTTCCCTTCACGGCGAGAGAAGGACCATGGCTGGGGTGAGGTCACATCGACCTCTATGTGCACTGACTATCAGAGTCGACGCCTGCACACGCGTGTACGACTGGGAAAATCCGGAGGCAAGCTCGATTTCCCATACACGTTGAACGGCACCGCTCTTGCTGTACCGCGCGTGCTAGCAGCCATCTTGGAGAACAACTGGGATGAGCTCGACTCCTCGGTAGCGATTCCGGACGTGTTGCAACCATTCATGGGAGGGCTGGAGAAGATCCAGAGACACAAGGACCGCGCTACAGGATGATCATTGAGCACGAAACGATTGTACCATAACTCTACTTGTACTTGTATATAAACCCAACGGAGCAGCTTTCTATGGCCCACGCGGCGCCCCAACCCAAACGTGCACATGCAGCTCCACGAAACTACTGTCCAATGGCGTGACAACGCCTCGGTAGTCGTCGAGGCTGAATCCAAGCTTGGCTCGGGTACCGCCGGTGATTCGCGCACAGGGACTCGCAGCAGCCAAAAGATGCATCCCGGATCAGCTGCATGCAGCCAAAGCGCCATGTGAGCACTCGCCACATCCACTCTGTCTTCCTCGCCGGGAGGTTCCTGAAACTGCCCTCCCACCCACTGAACCAAACTGCACGAGACCGCAAAGTCGACTCTGTCCCACTCAAATCGATACCGCCCGTCGTGGCGAGCAGCCGCTCCACCGAGTCATCGTAGGCGGGGTGAAACTGCGGCCGACCAGCCTCGCTGCAGCTTGAACGCATTGCGCAGTCGAACAACACAACACGCAGCCACGCTATTCCTTTCCCCTCGCGAGGTGTGACCGCACGCCAGCCACCCCCGATCCACCGCAGAAGACGGAGCGCGCATTGTGAATTCGGCGCCCGCTGCGCAACCATTACTTCTAAACTCAAGAGCTGGGACTGAGAATTGCTGCGCATGGTTTCCTACCCAGACTCGCAAGGCGCAGAGCGCTCGCTCGCCATCCGTGGACCCGCCTCGGTCACGTCGCATTCGTCCCGCGCATCCACTGTTCGAAGACATCGCCCTCACCGGTCACATTTTGGCGGCCCATCATCCTCGCACCAGTCGCTCAACGAGTTCCCGGTGTTTACACATACGGGCGATGTCGAGATTGTCATCGCGAACGGGAGGAAGGAGCAGCGGTACCTGCTGCACAAGCTGATACTAACGCAATGCTCGGGTTTCTTCGAAGCGGGGCTGAGCGATGAATGGGCGACTGCTGGGGAGGGGAGCGGCGTGTTGAATGGGAATCCGGCGGCGCTGGCGAGGATACCACAGGGTGCACAACCGCATGAGAAGAGGAGGTGGAAGTATGAGCTGGATTGGGGCAACGGCGACGATGTGCCCATGCTCATACAAAAGGTCGGTACGGAGGACTGCCAACACGGTCTTATGCTTACTTCGGGACAGAAGGCGCAGACTACCATCTTTGGAGGAGACTCGACACCATCAGCGCAACCGCCGCCTCCGCGGAACAAACCACCAGCTCCGCAAGCGGGCTTCTTCCGCAGCATGGCCAACTTCTCTTCTCTTCACATTCCCGCGGCACCGAACGATCCCGACGATGACACTTTTCGAGACTACGACAACTTGTTTCGCGTCTTCTACAACTACCCCCCGGCGCTAGACCCGATCAACATTGCGAACGCCTACGTGGAGTGCAAATCGCTTCTACAGCTCGCGGATATGTACGATGCGCTTCAAGTTATCGGACCACGGGTAGACCACCACCTGCTGCGCTTCCAGGGCCGGTTGTGGAAGCAGATCGCCAAGTACCCACCAAGCTATCTCAAGCTCGGCTACACGGCGCGGAGCAAAGCTATCTTCTCCGAAGCAATGGTACATGTGGTCGGGCAGTGGCCGCAAGGGATGAACCAGCTACGCGGGCAGATTGCCGACTCTGTCCTAGAACTCATTGAAGACAAGGTCGACGAGATGGACGAGCTGAAATCTAAAATTGAGGTCAAGCTCTTCAGGCTCACGCTCACAACAAGCAGAGGCGAGCGTGTGACGCCAACGAACAACTGGCTGGAGTGGATGGCCATCTCTCTCTTCAGACAATGGCTCGCGGAGAACACGACACCCCCGCCTGCACCCATACTCAAGTCGCCCCGGCAGACATCGTCACGGAACGGTGAAAACGTGGCTTTACCTCCTGCGCCGCCGTTCAATACCGGTCGTATCTTTAAGCTGCTCGGCCAGGGCGGTCCAGCCTACCTCGGACACGACGAGTGTAAGCGCTTTCTCAAGCTATCCCCAGATATCTACAATCGCGACAATCTGAAGAGGTTCGAGAGGAGGATAGAGGAGATCAAGAACAAGGCGAAAGACACGGTGAAGCCGTTGATGAGGAACTTTTTGGAGCTCGACCTGCGAGAAGGCGGGCTGCCGTATCCAACGTGTACGCGGATTGAGCCGCAGGAGTTTCCGTGGGATGAGTAGGCGGGAACACAAGAGATGGACGTTTGCATGATTTCTGGTTTTGGTTTGATCTGGACCTGCGTGGCATGGCGTAAGGATCGCCTTGAGGTTTTCTATTTGGTGATTTTCGCAGTTGATACCCTAGGATGTAGTGCTTTTTGTCGGTCTTTGTCTCGCGTTTTGGTGGTTATGATGGTATGATATCCAATGTGGAAAGGAAAAAGGGCGACGTGGGTGGTGGCTAGATAATGACGCACTGCGGACATGTGCTGGTCATGTGTCCTTGCATGGTTCAATGGTGATGGAATCTGCTTTTCAGTTCAAGCACATGCCATTCAAATTGATTGTAGATGCTGTGGTTCGAAGATCTCATACGCCCATGTAGCCGTCGCGAAACAGCTACCCTGATACAAACTCATGTTGCAAAGCTCATTGAAGGGTATCAGGATGAGTAGTACACTGACGGTAGAGAGCTGTTGCTCGTCTCGCGCGTTAATACTATCGCGTTTTCCTCTACGCGTAATTAGAGTGCCACCCAGCCTGGGTAACGTCTGCTACTTCTCGTTCTAATAGGCGAGATCACGGTTGGTGATGGTGATGGTGACGGCGACGTTGAACAGTGCTCGTATGCACGTTGTTTACGTAGGTGCCCACACCGCGTCACTCTTTACCAATTGTCTTTCGTCATCTTCTTCACTGCGCCATGTATACTGTCATAAACGTCTCGCTGCCGCCCTTATCTCAACATCTCAATGCTGCAGCCGAGCCTTATCCCTAGCAGTGCTTCAGTTCCCGAGAAGGCTAATATCCCTCTGGATGAGCTTTGCAGACTATCGTACCTCGGGGCGCTAAGGCTGTTGCTACCCCTCCATCTCCACACACATACCATCGGTGAACCGATTCACAATGCTATCTCTTCTCAGCATTCGTGTGCGATCCACAACCACACTTCTTCGTCGATGGTGCGTGTCATCGTTAGTACAGGGGCCATGTCGACCTATGTATATTTTTGAGAAATCATAGGCCCGAGTTGGCCGAACAAATCGATTTCAAATTTGACCAAATGTTCTTTCGAACGAGGTGAGAAGCTGTACATAATTATATATAGTGACGTTGGGAAGTTTCCAGGTGGTGGAGCCGTTAGGTAAGGTGGCGGAAAGGCATGAATCCGGGGCTGACTGGTTGTGCTACCGTGGTCCTGGTTGGTTATCATGGCAATATCAAAATTGACCAAATGTCCGAAGGCGAAAGAATTGAAGCCCTCCACACCCGTTGCATGCGAACGCGTCGGGATTTCCGAACGAGCGCGCCTCCTGTCACGAAACGACAGGCGCTGAGACCCCTCTGGATGAGCTTTACGGAGTTCGTACGCCAACATTCGGACTCGCCTTGCCAACCTGTCTTTAGCGGATACCCGCAGTGAGGAATGCGAAAGTGATGACTGTAAAGAGCGGCTAGGAATGGCGAACACTGACATCCGTCCAGAAAACAGATAGTGTTATGATCTCTCAATGGTACCAACACGTCGGATTCTCCTAAGAGTGTGGCCATGGATATGAGACTACGCGTGCTGAGACCCATCTGGATGAGTTGTACGTCGCACCCAATGCCTCAGGCATCCCATTGGCGTATGGAATGCACAAAAGCATATGTTTCTCTTGACGAGATATGTCATGGCTACGCGCATTACGGAGGAGTTCGTCAAGCTGGCCAGACAGTATAGGTGGCAGTACGGCGGAAGATGTCAAGATAGATGCTCCACAGAACGCCGATCTCATCCATTAGTCTTTCAGCCGGGGATTTTCAGGTACCAATGAGAAATCATCGATGTTACCACCGTGGTAGCTCGCGCACGGGTTTCTTGACCGTGCACAGACCTCATGCAGCACATGGTTGCCGCTACCACCTACTAAGGCTGCCAACTTTCCGCCACCTTACCCAACGGCTCCACCACCTGGAAACTTCCCAACGTCACTATATATAATTATGTACAGCTTCTCACCTCGTTCGAAAGAACATTTGGTCAATTTGAAACGATACAGAGAAGATTAGCATGGCCCCTGCACTAAGGATGACACGCTCAATCAAAGAGAAGCTACCATTTTTTTGCTTTTAATCTGGCAACGGGTTGTAGTGCAATCTACCAACTGGTTATCCAACTATCAAGTTCATCGACAACGTTGCATCGTTCGAACCTGACATGGGTCTTCTTTTTGCCCTTTTATGCACGGCTTTGAGGAACCGACGCACGGACCTGCTCTCGAGCCAACCTTCAGACCAACCCTCAGGTCTACAAATCAGATCCAGACTGCATCGCAAATTAGGGCATAAACGTCATGTGTGAGATATTGCGCATTGAAATCCCTCTGGATGCGCTTTACAACGTCGGAAGACCGCCTCAGAACACACTTCCGACCGCCACGTATAGTACGCCGATTACGGTACTCTACATCTACAAAGGGAACTCGATCTAGCAACTTGACAGGTGAGAGGAATCTGCGAGTGTTGTCGCAAGTGGGCCCCCGTCCTCTATATCAAGCCTCAA